>ERZ802830.1295-NODE-1295-length-24000-cov-11.274_pt1 | contig 24000 bp, 18 predicted proteins | sample MGYA00345654_ERZ802830 | MGnify/ENA primary metagenome ERZ802830 (study PRJEB30503, sample SAMEA104212375) | marine metagenome | biome: Westerlies Biome; feature: [SRF] surface water layer (ENVO:00010504) within the epipelagic zone...; material: water...
AGTGCAACAGAAAGCAAGTACAGTTTGGCTGTAGTGAAATCAGGTAAACTCTATGCGGTGCAACGCCAAGTATAATTGTGTTTGAGAGCGGCTCGCTCGATACAATTGGGTAGGCGGCTAGAATGTTGCAGCAATGTAACGTCCAGATAAATAATAAGACACGACAGAATCCGGCTTACAGGCCTGCCTTTTTTATCTTTTAAAAAAACTAAAAATATTACTGCCGTATTTTCTGGCTTGAATGAATTGCGGATAAGCCTCTAAATGTATTTGTTCACTATGTTCAAGAATTAATAAACCGTCCTTTCTCAGCTGATTGTTTTCAAAAACAGTATTTACTAATTTAAGATAACTTTCATGAACTAAGTCATAGGGTGGGTCGGCAAAGATTAAATCAAAATCTAGATTAATGCTGAATAAGTATTTCAGTACATCACTTTGTATCGTATTGATTTCGAAATTAAGTTTTTCAGCTGTTTTTTGAATGAATTTGATGCAACTGTTATTTTTGTCAACTGAAAAAACTTCAGTAACGCCCCGAGAGGCAAATTCATAACTAATACCTCCCGTACCAGAAAAAAGGTCCAGCACTCTGATTGAAGACCAATCGTATTGGTGTTGCAAAATATTGAATAAAGCTTCTTTTGATCTATCGGTGGTCGGGCGAACTGGCAGTTTTTTTGGAGCAACGATTCTTCTGCCTTTATGGGTACCCGAAATAATTCTCATTAGTCAAAAATATTGATAAAAAATGGAGCAGGATGTTGCTTTTGATCGAAGGTTATTCCTGAGCCATCATAGATATATTTTAACTTCTCTTGGTAGTTTTCAAGGGCTTTATAATAAGCGTTATAACGATTGAATTTACCAAGAAATATAATGGAAAATTCCTCTGGATTTAATGAGAGCTCTTCGGTAACTGCCAAACTGTAATATAGGAAATCCTCTTCGTATTTGTAGTTATAGGAGTTGTAGAATAACAATTTTTGACCATCAAACACCATTACGTCAAAAAATTTATCTTGTAGATGCAAGTACATTACTATTCCGCTATCCGATTTGACTAGTTTAGATAGGTAGTCATAGATTATTTTTGTGAAGTGAGTGAATTTAATATTTTTATATAACTGCATAAGGAGTTCTTTTTCCCTTGAATGCACTTGGTGAAGGATTTTAATCTCTTTGTCTAGGGTATCGTCTCCGGTAATTTTAAGTTTTGCGTCAAGACTTATATTTTGCTTCACGTAGTTTTCTTTTCTAGAAGAGTCATAAAGTGGTGTTGGAACAAAGGTTGCGGGTTGGTTAAAGTATATACAATTCACTCGCCTAAAATCTAGTAGTGAGTTATCTTCCAATATCTTTTTGAAGGTACTATCGGTTTTGATCGGGGAAGAATCATTGTCAATAAATAAATGAGAGGAATGTGTACAAAAAAATAAACCATCTATATGAACCTGGATGGATAGTTCTTTTTCTTTAATTATATTTTTATTGAACGGCATCAAATATTGTGGGCCAATTTCCATTGGTACTCACTTCCGTGAGTGATCCTAGAATAATCGCAGGACCATTAACTCCATCAACAGATACAGTTTCGTTTTCTTGCTTTAGTAAATCCTTATTCTGATCGAAAAGAACAATTTTTTTGTCCACTTTTACTTCAAAAACAGGAACTCGAAAACCATTTTTGTCAACAATTTTAGATTTGATTTCAAATTCTGCATCAATTCCATCAATGGGTACTTTAGCAAAACTTTTATAAGTATAAGAATCTTTAAACAACGAATCCCTAACAGGGAAAAAACCTAGGGTGTCTACAACAACAACTTCTCTAAGCATATCAATTCGATAAGTTCGATCATATTCCATATACGAAGAGTCTCTTTTTTGAATCAATGTGAAAATTCCTTGATCCACAAATTTCACAAGGCTATCAAAATTGTTTGCATAAATTCCTTTAACGTCTTTATGAGCAATTTGAGCCTTACGAATTAGTTTTAACTTATTAATAACCTCCGCATATCGTTCGTTCTTGACCTTATTAAAGTTGATTGGTCCATTAATGGAATCATATATTTTATAGCTAAAGAAGATGGAGAGAATCCATAATAGGGCTTGCAGAGCTAATTTTTTGTCCACTTTCATGGTTTTATTTTTAGTAGTAACAAATCTACAATTTTTTTTTAATCGTAAAAGTTTTATAAATGAATTATCTTGGTTTAAAATAAGCTTGATGCAAGGTAAATCTTTCCAAAATATCCTTATTAATAAATTTCCGTTTGAACCTACTGAATCCCAAGAAAGAGGTTTCACAATAATATCCAATTTTATCATTTACTCTAAGAAAAATGAATTGCTATTGATCAAGGGGTATGCTGGTACAGGAAAAACAACGCTGATTGGTCATCTAGTCAATCATTTGAGCTGGGTTAAAAAAAAATCAGTATTACTTGCCCCAACCGGAAGGGCAGCTAAGGTTTTATCCTTTTATTCAGGTAAGCCTGCTTTCACAATTCATAAAAAAATATATTTTTCAAAAAATGCTAGTTTGGGAACAGGTGTGAAGTTCACACTCAAAGAAAACAAGCACACCAATACTGTTTTTATTGTTGATGAATCCTCCATGATTGGAGATGATCGTCAACAAAACAAATTTTTTGAAAACGGATCATTGCTCAATGACTTGGTACATTACGTTAACAATGGTAAAAACTGTCAATTGATTTTTGTTGGTGATACTGCTCAGTTACCTCCAGTTCACTTAAGTCTAAGCCCTGCATTGAGTGAAGAAAAATTAGAACTACAATTTAATTGTAAGGTTCATAATGTTATTTTGAAGGATGTCGTCCGTCAACAAGCAGCGTCAGGTATTTTGTTCAATGCAACCCAAATTAGGGAGTTACTGGCAGCTGAATATTTTGAAGGATTTAAATTTCATTTGGATGGATTTAAGGATGTCCTGAGAATACAAGAAGGCAATGAGTTTTTGGAATTGTTAGATGGAGCACTCAATCAAGAGGGAATTGATCAAACGGTTCTGATTGTTCGGTCCAACAAAAGAGCCAATTTATACAATAAAAGCATTAGGGAGCGGATACTTTTTTTGGAGTCAGACCTTTCGGTTGGCGATCAATTAATGGTGGTTAAAAACAACTATTTTTGGCTTGGTTCCGATTCTCAACCCGGATTTATTGCCAACGGTGACGTCATTTGTATTAACCGCATTGAAAAGTATATCGATCGTTATGATATGAAATTTGCCGAAGTTAATGTTCATATGGTTGATTATCCCGACGAGCCTTCCTTTGACACGGTCTTACTTCTAGATACATTAAATACAGAAACCGCAAACCTTAGCTATGAGCAATCTCAGTTACTCTTCGAAAAGGTGTCACTAGACCACGCTGATGAAAAATCTAAATACAAACGCTTTTTGAAAGTCAAAACTGATCCTTATTTTAATGCGCTTCAGGTTAAATATTCTTATGCAATCACGTGTCATAAGTCACAAGGAGGACAATGGAAAAACGTTTTTATAGAACAACCATACCTTCCTGATGGTCCAGATAAAGAATATTTTAGGTGGCTTTACACGGCTATGACTCGCTCCAAAGAAAAGCTTTTTTTGATTGGCTTTGGGAAAGATAATTTCATTTAAAACCTATAATTTTTATTAGATATTAATAAGATAACTGATAGCTCATATAATATTTATTAACGATTATTTAGCATCTTTGCATAGATGAAAATTGTTTGTATAATTCCAGCTCGTTACGAGTCACATCGATTCCCAGCAAAGCTAATGCAACCATTAGGAGAAAAAACAGTAATCCTTAGTACTTGTGAAAATATGATGGCAACAGGTCTTTTTGACCAGGTTGTAGTAGCCACAGATAGTGAGATAATTTATAATGAAATTTTTGAAAATGGCGGAAAAGTCGTAATGACTAAAAGTACCCACCAATGTGGTAGCGACCGAATTGCAGAGGCAATTACTGGAATAGATACTGATATCGTTATAAATGTTCAAGGTGACGAGCCTTTTATAGATAGTGAAAGTCTGAAAAACCTTATCGATATTTTTAAAAATGATCCTAATCAAGAAATAGCTTTGTCTTCTCTTATGACAAGGTTAAGCGAAAATAAGGAAATCCTAAACCCTAATAATGTTAAGGTAATTGTTGATCTAAATAATTTTGCACTTTATTTTTCTAGATCTGTTATACCTAACTATCGCGATGGTGAAATACCAAACAATTACTACAAACACATTGGAGTTTATGCTTTTAGAAAATCAGCTTTACTGGAGTTTAGTCAACAAGAAATAACCCCACTGGAAGCTGCAGAAAAAATTGAGTGCATTCGCTTTCTTGAATACGGTAAAAAACTAAAAATGGTATATACTGATTGTATAAATTTCGGTATTGATACTCCCGAAGATCTCCAACGGGCACAAGCTTACTTAAAAGAAAAAGATTCCCAATGATGGCTTGGTTTGCCAAAATAGTTTTTTTTCATCTCATGGGTTGGAAGATTATAGGTGACTTCCCAAGGCTTAATAAATTTATTATTGCAGTTGTTCCACATAGGAGTAATTTCGATTTTGTAGTTGGAGTTCTAGTTCGTACGATTTTAAATGAAGAAATCAACTTTATAGGTAAAAAAGAATTATTTAATCCCTTTACTGGTTGGTTTTTTAATGCTATGGGAGGTTCTCCTATCAATCGAGGAACGAATGAAAATAAAGTTATGGCAATCGCAGAAGTTTTTAATACTCGTGAACGTTTTCGTCTTGCAATTGCTCCAGAGGGGACTCGAAAAAAGGTTGATAGATGGAGAACAGGGTTTTATCATATAGCCCTACAAGCAAATATTCCTATACTTTTGGTTAACTTCAATTACAATATAAAAAAAGTTTCCTTTTTAAAACTATTTTATCCTACAGGCAATTTAAAAAAAGACCTTAGCCTAATGGAGGGGTACTTTAATAAGGCAATGCAAGTTAAACCTTGACTTGATTGCCATCATTAAAATTTTATTTCTCTAGATAAAGTACGTCATGTCAATATTTAAAATAGTCAAATTACTTTATTCAAAAAAAATTGATTTTTATTCTTGAATATCTAGCGTATGGTATACATTTTGTACATCATCGTCACCTTCAATTATTTCAATTAATTTTAATACTTCCTTTTGTGGTTCCTTCAATAGTTGATTTGTAAGTTGAGGAATTCTATCAAATCCTGAAGAAAGAATTTCTAATGAACGATCCTCTAATTCTTTCTGAATTTTGCCAAAATGCTCGAAGGAGGCATAAAGTAAAATACCATCTTCATCTTCAAATACCTCTTCCACACCAAAATCTATAAATTCAAACTCTATGTCCTCAATATTAACTCCTTCGGCAGTAATTCTGAAATTACAGGTACGGTTAAACATAAATTCAACTGACCCTGAAGTCCCAAGGCTACCATTGCATTTATTGAAATAACTTCTCACATTGGCCACCGTTCGGTTGTTATTGTCTGTAGCTGTTTCGACCAAAATAGCTATTCCATAAGGTGCATACCCTTCAAACAATACTTCTTTGAAGTTTTCAGTGGTTTTATCAGATGCTTTTTTTATAGCGCGTTCAATATTTTCTTTTGGCATGTTAGCTGCCTTAGCGTTTTGAATTACAGCGCGAAGACCAGAATTATTATTTGGGTCAGGACCGCCTTCTTTTACGGACATGACAATGTCTTTTCCAATTCTTGTGAAAGTTTTAGCCATTGCAGACCAGCGTTTTAATTTTCTTGCTTTCCGAAATTCAAAAGCAGAGTAAGATCATTCAATATTTCTGTGTAGCAAAAGAGTAAATTAATAGGTAGCTTATTTTCTTTTGCCAGTACGGCTAAATAACGCATTTGATTCGTAGTGTATACTTGTTTATAAATAGCTCTTTTATGATATCTTCTTTGAATAATTAACTTGATAAAATCAAAATGGTGAATCAGGTCGGTACTGCCCAAATGAAATATTCCTGATAGTTGTTGGTTTATGATGTAATGTATTTGTTGGCAAAGCCGCAGATCATTATTAACATTTATAATTGTATTGGGAAAAACCTCAATGGGCTTGTTTTTTTGTATTGCTTCATCTAATTCTAAAATGCGTGGGGATTGATTTCCAAAAACCATAGGAAGTCTTGCTAAAACATACTTTGCTGTTGGTAGTCGCATTAAATCGTTTTCGATTTTGATTTTAAAACGACCATAGATACTTTCAGAAAGGGTTTTATCATACTCATATGAAGGATAATGTTCAAAGGTGTCAAAAACATTAGCAGAGGATAGAAAAAGTAAACGACAATCAGATTTATCAATAAGATCAATTAAATACTGGTGAGTTTCAATTAAAGCCTCAAAAGGACCTCGAAGTGAGGAAATGATTAATTTAGGCTTTACCTCTTGAATAATTTGCTCAAGCCCTCCCTCCAACAAATTAAAATGAAAGAAATGATTATTATTACTAAAACCTTTTTTACTAAAATAAGTCCCAAAGGTATTGTAATAGGAGTTCAACTCTTTGTATAAGGCATTTCCAATATACCCGCTAGCACCTAGAATTAAAATCCTTTTCAATAAATTCAGATTTTATTTTTATAAAACGGAAACGAAACTATGGTACAAGGGATAAATTTATCTCTAATCTTGATATATAGTGTTTTTCCAATTTTTGAAAAATCAGATTTTACATATCCTATTCCGATTCCTTTATTGAGTGATGGAGATTGTGTTCCAGAGGTTACTTTTCCGATTGGGTTTTCCTTTAAATCAAAAATAAGGTAGTCTGACCTGGGGATTCCACGAGTATCCATTTCAAAACCGATTAGTTTTTTATCGATTCCATTTTCGATTGATTTTTGGTGCTGGGCGTGATTTAAGAACTCTGTTTGTATTTGGGTCACCCGCTTCAATCCTGCACTTATGGGAGAGGTAATGTCATTTATTTCATTACCATATAAACAGTAGCCCATTTCTATGCGTAAGGTATCTCTGGCAGCCAAGCCAACCGGGGAAATTCCGAAACGATCTCCAGCTTGCATTACACTTTCCCAAATTGTATCAGCGTGTTCACAATTAAAATAAATTTCTATTCCTCCAGATCCGGTATAGCCTGTAGTGGCAACTAATATATCTTCGCAATCTGCAAAAGTTGTAGAAGTATGACAATAGTTGTTCAGAGTTTTTAGATCGAAATCACACAACGATTGCATTGCTTCCAATGCTTTGGGTCCCTGAATTGCTAGGAGTGCGGTTTTATCCGAGATATTAGAAATATCTGATCTGAAATCTTGATTGCATTTATTGATCCACTGCCAGTCTTTTTCAATATTAGATGCATTTACGACCAAAAGGTATTTTTCGGCCTCAAGCTGGTAAATAATTAAGTCATCAATAATACCTCCACTTTCATTAGGAAGGTAATTGTATTGAGCTTTTCCAGGGTAAAGCTTTGCAATGTCATTACTACATATATATTGTAATAGATCAAATGCTTTTGGGCCTTCAACCATAAATTCTCCCATATGAGAAACATCAAAAACACCTAGATTTTCTCTAACGGATAGGTGTTCTTGCTTAACACCTCTGCCATATTGTATAGGCATTTGATACCCTCCAAATAATCCCATTTTGGCATTTAAGTCTAAATGTATTTTATAAAATGGGGTAAATTTCATAAGATTATTTTAAGCAAAAATATTACATTTAACTAATATGAAAATTTTTTTCAACTGAATAATTACTATTAAAATCAACCCATGATGAAAAAACTTTTTTTTGTAATCTGTCTTTTATCTTTGGCATTTGCTCAAAGCCAAAACGGAAAACTCTCTGCTAAGTTCTATCAAGAAAAAAGAGAAACTTTTAGAGAAAAAATGCCTAAAAATAGTGTGGCAGTTTTTTTTAGTGCACCAATCAGGAATCGTGCTAACGATGTAGATTATATTTTCCATCAAGATCCTGATTTTTTCTATTTAACCGGTTGGCACCAACCACACTCTGTTTTGATTATTTATAAAAATCCTCAAGGTGATGATCAGGGAAGCTTTAATGAAAAATTATATATCCAAGAACGTGATGAATATAAAGAGCTATGGAATGGGAAGCGCTTCAGTATAGAAGCAGTTAAAAAACTTGGTTTTGAAAGGGTTGCTACAAGAAATCAGTTTAAAGTTGATGTTTCTGATTTGAGTGAGTTTGGTAAGGTTTTAATGTTTGATTTTAATAATGATATTCGTGATAATGAAGATGATCTCTATGATTTATTTGATTTAAAGTTGGCGTTTAAAGAGGCCATAAACTTTCCCAGTTCTTTTAATAGTGAATTGTATGCCGTTTATCAACATATTCTAGAATCAGATCATGAAAGTATTCAAAGCACTAGAAAAGAGGTTATGGATCATGTTGAAATGAATAGTAATCTTATTGATGATGAGATTATAAAACAATTCCTCCAGTACCCAAATAATGATTTCTATTCTGAGGTAAAGACCAAGACTGCTTTTGCATTAAGAAATTTTAATTTTGATTTAGAGACCTTACCCCAGATAATGAAAGATATGAGGGAAATAAAGACCAAAGAAGAAATAGAATTACTTAAAAAAGCTGTGGCTATATCGGTAATTGGACAAAAAGAGGTTATGAAAGCAATTCATCCTGAGATGACGGAAAGAGAGATACAGGGAATTCATGAATTTGTTTACAAAAAATATGGTGCTGCCGATGAAGGTTATCCCTCTATAGTGGGTGCCGGTGAGAACAGCTGTGTTTTGCACTATATTAAGAATGAAAAAAAGGAAATTGATAATCAATTAGTTTTAATGGATTTGGGGGCAGAGTTTTATGGGTTTACAGCCGATGTGACTAGGACCATTCCTGCAAATGGTAAATACAGTCCAGCGCAGCGAGCGCTTTACGAAATTGTTTATGAGGCGCAAGAAAAATCTATAAATGCAGTTAAAGCAGGTATTAGTTTCGATTCACTTTATAACTTGTCATATGGTATTATTTCGACAGGATTGATGCGTTTGGGAATAATTGAGGATTTTTCAGAAGCTCGTATTTATTACCCCCATGGACTTTCTCATCACATTGGATTAGATGTTCACGATCCAGGTAACTATCTTGATTTAGCAGTAGACATGGTCATTACAATAGAACCTGGTATTTACATTCCGGCAGGAAGCCCTTGTGATCCAAAATGGTGGAATATAGGTATTCGAATTGAAGATGATATTCTTATAACTGAAAATGGACCATTAAACCTTTCAGAGGGTGCTCCTAGAAAGTGGCAAGAAATTGAATTATTTATGAAGCAAGAGAGTATTTTAGATGCTTTTATACTTCCCGAAATAGAAACACTAGTCCAGTAAATAAGATCTAAGTTCACTGTAATCCTTGATGGGAATGCTTACTTTTTTTTTAGATAACGTTTCTTTCAAACGTTCAGGAATTGGTAGTTTCAGCTTTAGTGTTTTTTCAACGGTATCAATAAACTTTACGGGATGGGCTGTTTCTAAAAATACCCCATAAAAGTCTTTTTTTTCCCTACTTAAAAATTCTTTTAAACCCAAATAACCAACTGCTCCATGGGGATCTGCTACATATTGATTTTTAGCATAAATTTCTTTTAAGGCTTTTTTGGTTTCATTATCGGTATAACTGTAACCCGAAAAGGTTTTCTTCATTTTGACTATATCGTTATTAAAAATCGTTTGAATTCTTATAAAATTACTTGGATTCCCTACATCCATAGCATTAGAAATTGTTTGTTTAGTGGGAAGAGGCTCGTAGTTTCCAGTTTTTAAATATCTAGGTACAGAATCGTTCAAATTAGTACATGCAATAAAATGGTTTATTGGCAGTCCCATCTGCTGTCCCATTAAGCCAGCACAAATATTTCCGAAGTTTCCACTTGGAACAGAAAATACTAATTTTTTATTTTTTTGTTTTAAAGCTCGATAAGCAATGAAATAATAAAACATTTGTGGTAGCCATCTTGCCACATTAATGGAGTTGGCTGAGGTAAGCTGAACTGAACTAAGACCACTATCTAGAAATGCATTTTTAACCATTTCTTGACAATCATCAAACACACCGTCTACCTCTAAGGCAGTAATGTTTTGTCCTAAAGTAGTAAGCTGTTTTTCTTGTATTTCACTGACTTTTCCTCTAGGATAAAGAATCACAACATTAACGCCTTCGACTCCTAAGAAGCCGTTTGCAACTGCTCCTCCAGTATCTCCTGAGGTGGCCACCAAAACAGTTATTTTTTCTTTTGATTCTTTATTCAGGTGCCCTATACTTCTCGCCATGAACCTTGCTCCAACATCTTTAAATGCTAGTGTAGGTCCCTGAAAAAGCTCTAGGGCAGAGATGTTGTCATTAATTTCAACAAGAGGAAATTCGAAATCTAATGTTTCTTTTACGATCTCCAATAACTTATTATTATTAATTTCATTCCCAATATAGGGCTTTATGACTTTAAGGGCTATTTCAGGAATACTCATATCTTCAATATTCTCAAAGAAATTTTTAGGAAGGATTGGTATTCTTTCTGGAAAATATAGTCCGCGATCAGGGGCTAAACCTTTTATTACTGCATCTGCGAATGAGCTATGCTTTGAATTATGGTTAAGACTGTAATATCTCATTAACTGGAGATGATTTTTATACCTTGTTTGTTAATCGATGATTTATGTACTTCAAAATCGATACCAACTTTCTTTATATTACATATCATTGCATCAGCAATCGAATTAGCGTCTAAAATTCCTTTTGCTAAAGCATATACTGAGGGTCCTGATCCGGAAATTCCAAAACCTAAGGCTCCCGCATCCATAACAGCTTTTTTAACTTCTTCGAATTTAGGGATTAGTAATGAACGCATGGGTTCAACAATTTCATCTACTAAACTTCTAGACATTAAATCGTAATCTTCTGTATAAAGCGAACTAATGAAAGCTGCTAAATTTCCCCATTGGTTAATGGCTTTCTTTAAAGGAACATTATTTTTTAATATTTCCCTTGCATGCATTGTTTTTAGTTCAATTTTTGGATGTAATACAATGGCTTTTAATTCACTTGGACAAGGGAGTTTGATAACATCTAAAGGCTTAGTACTTCTGACCAGCGTGAAACCACCCAACAATACAGGAGCCACATTGTCAGCATGAGGAGATCCACTCGCAAGGCATTCACCTTCCATTGCATATTGAATTAAATCGTGAGCACTCAATGGTTTTCCCATTAGTTCATTGATACCATAAACTGCACCTGCAGCACTGGCTGCACTACTTCCTATTCCACTACCTGGTTTAATTTTTTTGTGGATTTCGATTTCAAATCCAAAAGTTGAGGGGTTTTCAGAAAGCATTGCTTCGGCAGCAACGCCGGCAACATTTTTTTTTACTTCAAGGGGTAGGTTTTGTCCTAAAATTTTAGAAATTTTAACGCCCGGGGTTTTGGTTTTACGTATGATCATTTCATCTCCAACAGGGTCCAAACAAAACCCCAAAACGTCAAATCCACATGATACATTAGCCACACTTGCGGGCGCAAAAATTTTAATTTCCTCCATTTACTGTTTTCCTATTCGTATTATATCAGCAAAGATACCAGATGCAGTAACATCAGCTCCAGCACCAGCTCCTTTAACAATCAAAGGTTGATCCTTGTATCGATTAGTGTAAAAGAGGATAATATTATCACTCCCTTCAAGATTATAAAAATCATGTCCTTCTTTTACCAATTGGATACCTACTTTTGCTTTGCCATTTTCTAATTGGGCAACATATTTCATTTTTGAATCCTTTTTAATGGCATCCTCCAACATTTTATCGAAATGATCACTATATTGAATCAAGGAATCAAAAAATGAGTTGGTGTCCTTCGTTACCAAACATGCATTGGGAAGAAACGATTCGTTCTCAATTTCCTCAAGTTCTATATTCATTCCACTCTCTCTAGCCAAAATCAAAATCTTTCTTGCAACATCAATTCCACTAAGGTCAATTTTTGGATCGGGTTCTGTATACCCTTCTTTTTGAGCTTGTAATACAATATCATGGAATGAAACCCCCTTCTTAAAGTTGTTGAAAACAAAGTTTAAACTGCCTGATAATACTGCCTGAATCTTGATGATTTGGTCTCCTGATGCGATAAGATTATTTAAAGTATCGATAATTGGTAAACCAGCACCAACATTGGTTTCAAATAGATATGGACTACCAAATTTTCGTGATATTTTTTTTAGATTTAGATAATTATTAAGCTCATCGGCAGCAGCTATTTTATTACAAGTAACTACACCAATATTATTATTCAAATATCTTGCGTATTCTTGAGCAATAATTTTGTTGGCAGTATTGTCAACAAAAATACTATTGCGGAGGTTTAATTTTTTTACATGAGCAAAAAATAAGTCCATATCTGCTTTAGAGTCACTTTTTTCTAATGTTTCTATCCAATTGTTCAAGTCCATTTTCTTTTCACCAAGAATCATTTTTCTAGAATTAGAAATTGATATAACACGAATTTTTAGTCTAAGATTTTCTTTTAAATAATCCGTTTGTTTATTGATTTGTTCCAAAAGTTTACTCCCAACATTTCCAACGCCAGTGATAAAGAGGTTGAGTTCTTTGACTTGTGCTTCAAAAAAGCTTTCGTGTAAGGTGTTTATAGCTTTGACTACATTTTTCTTATCAATAATAATTGAGATATTCCTTTCTGAAGCACCTTGAGCTATTGCTCTTATGTTAATATTGTTGGCACCTAAACTACTAAAAAGTTTACCGCTTATTCCTTGATGATCTTTCATTTTTTCGCCTACAACGGCGATATTAACCATATTTCTTTCGATTTTAGCAGGTGAAACTTTATTGAGTGAAATTTCAAAAGCAAATTTATCATCAATAGCTTTTTTAGCAATAGCGGACTCATCTTCTTTTATTCCAATGCATATTGAATGCTCAGAGGAAGCCTGAGTGATCATGATTACATTGATATTCTTATCTGAAAGCGCTTCAAAAAGACGTTTAGAGAACCCCGTGATTCCAATCATTCCACTTCCTTCTAAATTGAGGACCGCGACGTTATCAATGTGACTAATCCCTTTCACGATTTCACTATTTTCAGAAATTTTGGAGCTATCAATTAGTGTTCCTTTGTCTTCTGGAGCAAAAGTGTTTTTTACTACGATTGGAATATTTTTTTCAATGATGGGTTGAAGCGTAGGTGGATAAATGACCTTTGCACCAAAATGGGATAGCTCCATTGCCTCATAGTAGCTTAACTTTTTAATGGGCTTCGCTTGAGTCACTATTTTTGGATGAGCAGTATATATTCCACTAACATCAGTCCATATTTCAAACATGTCTGCTTCTATAGAATTTGCAATAATTGCAGCTGAATAATCAGATCCTCCTCTTCCAAGTGTTGTAGTAACTCCACTTCTATTGCTTGCTATAAATCCTGGCACTATTACTACCTTAGACTTATTATTATTGAAGTAATTTTTAATTTGTTGATCAGTAACTATTTCGTTTACAATTTCTCTTCCACTGTGATTCTCGGTCTGAATTAATTCTCTAGCATCTTTTAATTCCGATTTTATTTCGTTATGTTTAAATATCTCATTGATAATATTACTCGATAAAATTTCACCATATGCTGATACTGAGTCGTTATTTTTTTTGGTTACTTCTTCTAAAAGAAAAATTGCATCCAAGCGAGATTCTAATTCATTGAGATGTTTTTTTAAGTAACTAATGATTCCACTTTGATTTTGTATTGGAATACATTTTTTAACAGGTTCAAGGTGGATTTTTTCGATTTTTGATAAATTACTCTTGAAATTATCTTGTCTGGATTCCGCAAGGTCTAGCATTTCTATCAATAAATCGGTAATTCCGCCAAGCGCAGAAACGACGACAACAATTGGTTCGTTTTGATTTTTTATAATTTCTAGAACTTTATTCAGACTTTTTGAATTAGCAACTGAAGTTCCACCAAATTTTAAAACTTTCATTTTTATTTAATCTTTTTCAACTAGACCAAGTACTTGGAAATGGCTGATTAATATATGGTTTTCGATACTTTTTGAATGTAAATCAAAGATTTGAAGACTAATGGTCATACTGTTATATAATGAGTCACCCACAAAGGGGTGAACACAGTATTTGTTAAAGCTACTGAAACAGAATGCATTGTCATTGTAATAGAGGAACAATTTTTGTTATGTGAAACGTCTACAAACATCCTACAAAATTATTACAAAAGGCCCAACTGTGCTATTATTTGGCTATAATTTTATTTATTATGATTTGTTGACTATTTATCTTTTTTATTTGAGAGAGTTTTTACATTTAAAAAATCGTCATCCTTGTTATAATGGATTTCGATTATATCACCTTCTTGGATTTTATTATTTACTATTTGGTCGGCAAGAAGATCTTCAATGTATTTTTGAATTGATCTTTTTAACGGCCTTGCACCGTTTTTTTTATCAAAACCTTTTTCACTTATAAATGACTTTGCTTCACTAGTAAGTGACAGATCATAACCTAAATTTTTGATTCTTAAAATTAGTACCTTTAGTTCGATCTCAACTATTTTATCAATATCTTCCTTTTCAAGGGCATTGAAAATTACTATATCATCTATACGGTTAAGAAACTCAGGAGCGAATGTTTTTTTAAGAGCACTTTGAATTACATTTTTTTCAATATCGAAAGCCTGAGATTTTAAAGTTGATGTTTCAAAACCAACTCCTTTACCAAAGTCATTTACTTGTCTAGCACCGATATTAGATGTCATTATTATTATTGTATTTTGGAAATTTATTTTCCTGCCAAGACTGTCCGTTAGAAAACCATCATCTAACACCTGTAGAAGCATATTGAATACATCTGGGTGAGCTTTTTCAACTTCGTCTAATAAGATTACTGAGTAAGGTCTTCGCCTAACTTTTTCACTTAGCTGGCCCCCTTCCTCGTATCCTATGTAACCGGGTGGTGCGCCAATTAATCGAGAAATCGCAAATTTTTCCATGTACTCACTCATGTCAATTCTAATTAGATTTTCTTCAGATTCAAAAATTTCTTCTGCTAAAATTTTTGCAAGTTGTGTTTTACCTACACCAGTTTGACCAAGGAAAATAAACGACCCAATGGGTTTATCAGGCTCTTTTAATCCTGCACGATTTCTTTGAATTGCTTTAACTACCTTTTCAACTGCTTCTTTCTGACCAATTATTTTCTTACTAATTTTATTTGTAAGGGTTGCTAATTTATTTTTTTCACTTTTAACGATCTTATTTACAGGAATATTTGTCATCATGGACACGACGTCTGAGATGTGAGTTTCATTAACCGTTACTCGATTCAACTTTGATTCTTCATGCCAGCGATCTTGGGCTTCAAACAAAGTTCTTTCTACTCTTTTTTCGTCATCTCTAAGTTTAGCAGCTTCTTCGTATTTCTGTTTTTTTACTACAGAGTTTTTTAGTTCTTTGACCTTTTCTAGTTCCTCTTCAAGCTTAATTATTTCATCAGGTACATTCATGTTATTGATGTGTACTCTTGATCCTGCTTCATCCAATGCATCTATAGCCTTGTCAGGAAGAAAGCGATCCGACATGTATCTATAAGTAAGTTCTGCACAGGCTTTAAGAGCGTCGTCAGTGTAAATTACATTGTGATGATTTTCATATTTTTCTTTTATATTTCTCAATATTTCAATAGTTTCTTCTACATTAGTTTCCTCTACTAAAACTTTTTGGAATCTACGTTCAAGTGCACCATCTTTTTCTATGTTTTGTCTGTACTCATCAAGTGTGGTTGCCCCAATGCATTGAATTTCGCCCCTTGCCAAAGCTGGTTTGAACATATTTGAGGCATCAAGACTTCCTGTTGCCCCGCCAGCTCCAACAATAGTGTGGATTTCGTCTATGAACAGGATAATATTATCATTTTTTTCCAATTCGTTCATTACTGCTTTCATTCTTTCTTCGAACTGGCCACGATATTTTGTCCCAGCAACAAGGCTTGCGAGATCAAGCGATACAACACGTTTTCCATATAATATTCTTGATACTTGCTTTTTGATAATTCTTAAAGCTAGCCCTTCAGCTATAGCAGATTTACCAACCCCGGGCTCGCCTATTAAAAGAGGATTATTCTTTTTTCTTCTGCTTAGTATTTGAGATACACGTTCAATTTCTTTTTCTCTTCCAACCACAGGATCTAAATTATTTTTTTCAGCAAGTGCAGTAACATCTCTACCAAAATTATCTAAAACAGGGGTTTTCGATTTTTTATTTACTTTTGAATCAGTCGTAGGGACAAATGGATTTTCTTTTCCCGAATCTCCAAGATCTTCTTTCTCGTCTGGAAATGATGATGATGTTGGGAGGCCAAGATAATTTTGATCATCATTGGCAAGTAATAGTTTAAACTGCTCTTTAACTAAATCATAATCGATATTCAGTTTCAAAAGTAATTTTGTAGTAGGATCATTTTCATTTCTTAAAATACACAAAAGAAGGTGTACTGTGTTAATTATTTCGCTCTGAAAAAGCTTTGCTTCCAAAAAAGTAGTTTTTAAAGCTCTTTCAGCTTGTCTAGTTAAATGAAGATTTTTTTTATTATTGATAGCTCCTGAATTCTCAATTACAGCAGGATTTAGGATTTCAACTTTTCTTCTTAACTCATCAAGATCAACCTCTATAGATTTTAAAATTGACACTGCTTTTCCTGCACCATCTCTCAATATACCTAACATAAGGTGTTCTGTTCCTATAGAATTATGTCCCAGACGGAGTGCTTCTTCTTTGCTGTAAGAAATAACATCTTTTACTCTCGGTGAAAAATTATCATCCATAACGGAGTTAAATTTAAGATTTAAGTCTTTCAAAAGCTTTTATAGCTCTTTCACACAGCTAAGAGACAAAAAAATAATGATTTAGCAAAATGAGTTTTATAAAAAATTTATTACCAAAATACAATATTATCATGTTGATAAATTGATTAAAAAATATTGAGGAAATCTTAATAAATGACTCTCATTAAAGTATTTTAGCTATTACACATAAATTTTATATATAAATGGTTGACGGAGAGAAATTAATTCCCATTAATATTGAGGATGAGATGAAGTCGGCTTACATTGATTACTCAATGTCTGTCATAGTTTCACGTGCATTACCGGATGTACGTGATGGTCTTAAGCCTGTTCATAGAAGGGTATTATATGGAATGCACGAGCTAGGTATAAGGTCAAATACTGCTTACAAAAAATCCGCAAGGATTGTGGGAGAAGTTTTGGGTAAATATCACCCTCATGGAGACAGTTCTGTTTACGATACGATGGTTCGTATGGCGCAAACATGGAGTCTACGATATTTATTGGTTGATGGTCAAGGAAATTTTGGTTCAATTGATGGTGACAGCCCAGCTGCAATGAGGTATACAGAGGCTCGAATGCGAAAAATGTCTGAGGATTTGCTTGCTGACATAGAAAAAGAAACTGTAGACCTTCAACTCAATTTTGATGACACTCTCTCAGAGCCTACTGTACTTCCAACAAGAGTTCCAAATCTACTTATTAATGGAGCTTCAGGAATTGCGGTAGGAATGGCTACCAACATGCCCCCTCATAACCTCACAGAAGTGGTAGATGGAACGATCCAATTCATTAATAATAGTGAAATTACCATTGATGAGCTTATACAAACGATCAAGGCTCCAGATTTCCCAACTGGAGGTACTATTTATGGTTATGAAGGCGTTAAGGAAGCTTTTTTGACTGGAAGGGGAAGAATTGTGATGCGTGCCAATGCAAATATTGAATTAGTTCGTGATAGAGAGTGTATAGTTGTTACAGAAATACCCTACCAAGTTAACAAAGCGGAGATGATAAGAAAAACTGCTGAATTGGTAAATGATAAAAAAATTGAGGGAATCAGTAATATTAGGGATGAATCCGACAGAAATGGTATGCGGATTGTTTATGTTCTAAAGCGTGACGCAATACCTAATATTGTTTTAAATAAACTTTATAAATTTACTTCACTTCAATCCTCTTTTAGTGTTAACAACATTGCTTTGGTAAATGGACGCCCCCAGTTACTAAATTTAAAGCAACTAATTCATTTTTTTGTTGAACACCGTCATGATGTTGTAGTTCGTAGAACTAAATATGAATTGAGAAAAGCTGAAGAAAGAGCTCATGTTTTACAGGGATTAATAGTAGCATCAGATAATATTGATGAGGTAATTGCCATTATTAGAGCTTCCGTTAACCCTGAGGAAGCTAAAAATAATTTGATATTAAAGTTCGAATTAAGTGAAATACAAGCCAAGGCAATTGTTGACATGCGTCTTCGACAGTTGACGGGATTGGAACAAGATAAGCTCAGATCTGAATACGACGAATTGGTTAAAACAATCACTGATCTTAAAGACATTCTAGAAAAAAAAGATCGTAGAATGGTTATAATTAAGGATGAATTAATTGAAATTAGAGATAAGTATGGTGATGAAAGGCGTTCTAAAATTGAATATGCTGGAGGTAATTTCAGTGTTGAGGACATGATACCTGATGAGAAAGTAGTTATTACTATTTCTCACTTGGGCTATATTAAACGGACACCATTATCCGATTACAAGACTCAAAATAGAGGGGGTGTTGGTCAAAAGGCTTCTACAACCCGAGATGAAGATTTTTTAGAACATCTTTTTGTAGGAACCAATCACCAATATATGCTCTTTTTTACTCAAAAGGGAAAATGTTTTTGGATGCGTGTTTATGAAATTCCTGAGGGATCAAGAACTTCTAAGGGAAGGGCCATTCAAAACTTAGTCAATATAGAACAAGATGATCGTGTTAAAGCTTTTATTTGTACTCAAGATCTTAAAGATGAAGATTACATTAATAACCATTTTGTAATTATGGCTACAAAAAAAGGTCAGGTCAAAAAAACAAGCCTTGAGAAATACTCCAGACCAAGGGCTAATGGTATTAACGCAATAACTATTCGAGAGGATGATGAATTGCTCGAAGCAAAACTCACCAATGGAAATAGTCAAATTTTACTTGCCGTTAAATCGGGAAAAGCGATTCGTTTTGAGGAAAGTAAAACAAGACCAATGGGACGTGGTGCATCTGGTGTTAGGGGAATTACCCTAGCTGATAACAAAGACGAGGTTGTTGGAATGGTCTCAGTAAATGACATGGACACTAATGTTTTAGTAGTTTCTGAAAATGGTTTTGGGAAACGTTCAGACTTGGAGGGCTATCGTATGACTAATAGGGGAGGTAAAGGTGTTAAGACAATTTCTGTTACTGAAAAAACTGGATCACTTGTTACTTTGAAAAATGTAAATGACGACGATGATTTAATGATTATTAATAAATCTGGTATAGCAATCCGAATGGCTGTTTCAGATCTTAGAATTATGGGTAGAGCAACCCAGGGTGTTAAGTTAATTAATCTAAAAGATGGTGATGCTATTGCAGCAGTAGCTAAAGTTATGAAAGATGATGATGATGTAGAGGATATTAGTGATATCGATATAGAAGGTGACGCAATTATTGATTAATTCACAACAAATTTTAAATTTGCATATAGATTATATTTTAAAAGCTAACACAATTTTAAATTGAACTAATGAAACGTACTATTCTAATTTTTTTTATAATTTTTTTTAATTTTTCTTTTGCTCAAAAAAAAGAATTACGAAAAGCTCAAAAACTTTATGATGCTGGGGATCTCGCAGGTTCTTCACAAATTTTATCTGATTTTCAGCCTCTTCTTGAAAACATTGATGATAAATTAAAACCTAATTATTACCTTCTTAAAGGTAAAGTAGCTAAAGATAATAAACTGTTCAATGAAGCTTTTGATGTTTTAATACCACTTAAAGGTATCAAATCAATCGAGGAAGATCTTGAAAGAACATTAACGCTACTTGCTGCTGACATTGTTAATAGCGCTATTGATGATAATAGTAAAGGAGATTTTAAATCCTCAGCTGATAAATTATACCTTGCATATGAGGTAGATAAAGAACAAAATTTAGACTACTTGTATTTTGCTGCTTCAAGTGCTGTGAATGCATCAGAATTTGAAACTGCTCTTGAATATTATACTTTGTTAAAAGAAATTAATTATACAGGTGTAATTACAAAGTATTATGTAACTGAGATTGATACAGACAAAGAAACTGAGGTAGCTAAATCCGAGTATGATCTTTATAAAAAGTCCAAGTCATATAAAGATTTTAGAGAAGAAAAAACTGAGTCAAAATTTCCAGAAATTGTTAAAAACATAGCCCTCATTTATGCTCAAATGGGTGATGATGATAAAGCCATGTCTGCAGTTCAAGAAGCTAGAATTTCAAGTCCTAACGATATTAATCTGATTTTGACTGAAGCTAATATTTATATACAGCTCGGAGAAAAAGAAAAATTTAAAGACTTAATGAATCAAGCGATTGAACAAGATCCAAACAATCCTAGTTTGTTTTATAATTTAGCTGTTGTAACTTCTGATCTAGGAGATAAAGTATCTGCACGTGAATATTATGAAAAGGCAATTGAAATAGATGTTAATTATCAAAATGCTTATTTGAACTTAGTTGCATTAATCCTTGAGGGAGAACAGAAAATTGTTGAAGAAATGAACAGTTTAGGAACTTCTTCCAAAGATAACGCTCAATACGATTTATTAAAGTTAGAAAGAGAAAAATTATATCAAGAGTGTGTACCTATTTTAAAAAAGCTAATTGATATTGAAAAAGATGAAGATGCTATTAAAACTTTGATGAATATCTACGGTACTCTCGGTGATAACGAGGGTTTCAAGCAAATGAAAGCTTTGCTATCTGAATAATTTTCATCTGGTTTAATACGTTATCAAATTAGTTTTTTAATCATTCTAAGCTTGTGGGTATGAGCCGAACCATTATATATTCCCGTTTGATCAATTTGATCGATTCTAACAGTACCGTGTGCATGTATGATACAGTGATTTTCAAGTAATAATCCAACATGAACTATCTTCCCTTCAGAGTCATCAAAAAAGGCTAAATCTCCAGCTTCACTTTCTTCAATAAAACTTAGTGTCTGTCCCTGGTTTGCCTGTTGATGTGCGTCTCTACTAAGTTTCACACCATTAATTTTATACACTATTTGTGTAAAACCCGAGCAGTCAATCCCAAGCGGAGTCCTTCCTCCCCAAAGATAAGGAGAGTTTAGGTACATAAAAGCGGTTTTAGATAATTTCTTTTTATTTGGTTTTGGAGAATACGTTTCTCCATCAAAAGTATGGTTAAGTTTTTCTAGAACCCTTAGATCACTTCCAATTAGTATAGGGAAAAGTAGATTATTATGATTCGAAACATAGTTAATGATATCACTAGATATTATCGTATCTGTTGAAATAATTTCATGGTAATCTTTCTCTGAGACTTCTTTGATTTGAGGTTGCGTAACCCAGCCCTCATATCCATCCCATTCCATGCGAATTTTAACCCATGTTTTTTTTCTATCTATTATCTTGTAGCAGTCACCATAAAGAAGTTGAGAAACCATTTCACTTTTATGGTTGTATTCTTTCCTAAGAGGGATTAACCCCAAGTGGCAAACTCCGTACTCCAAGCTGTTTAGTTTATTTTAAATGAAATGATAAACTTTCTAAACAAAAATAATCAAATTGATGGCATAAGTATAAAATACATTTTCAAAATTATGTGATCAAGTATTAGATTTCATTAAATTTGAAATTAATAGTTATTTCCAATTGAAGAAAATTTGGCGATTTATACTTAAAAATCAATCTTTTATTTATAAAGGATTACTCCTTCTAGTATCAAGTTTTTTGATAGTCTATTTATTTCCAAAAGGTGGAACTTTCAAGTATGAATTTCAAAAGGGTAAACCTTGGCAACATCCAACATTATATGCACCCTTTGATTTCTCTATTATTAAATCTGAGTCAGAATTGGAAATTGAAAAAAAAGCTATTATTGATGCCCAGAGTAAATACTACCGTGCTGATTTGTCAGTTGTTAATGAGGTCAAAAACTCCTATGTAATACAGTTCAATAACTTCTTCAAAATTCCAGTTTCCAATAACGATTATAATCAACTGTTTGATTATGGAAAATATCTAATTGATGAACTATATAAATATGGAATTTTACCTGTCTCTTTTGGACATAGTGGGAACAACTCAGTCTTTTTGATTAAAGGGAATAATGAGTCTACATTAAATTTTAATGATTTTATTAGACTAGAGGATTTAAAAAATAAATTAAACGAATATATTGTTAAATCTCCTTTCCAAGAATATTTAAATATCTACTACGAATTGCTATTTGAAGTTGTACAGCCAAATATCAGTCTAGATAAAAAATTCACAAAAAATATCATTGATCAAGCTATCAAGAAAATTTCTGTTTTTCGTGGATTAGTTCAGCAAAACATGAAAATTATTTCGAAGGGTGAAATGGTTGAGGGAGAAAAACACCTTAGCTTGTTATCCCTAAAAAATGAATATTCGTCAAGGCTCTGGAATCAATATAGTTATTATTGGATAGTTTTTGGTTATTCTATTTTGGTTCTCTTAACCTTTTTGTCGCTAATGCTTTTTATCAATAATTATCGACCTGAAATCTTTGATAATAACCTTGAAATGACTTTTATTTTTCTCAATGTAGTTATTATTATTGCCTTGACCACTATTATTGTCAATTTTGACGTCAAGCTTTTATATGCCGTCCCTATTTGTATTCTACCATTAATTTTAAAGACTTTTTTTGATCCAAGATTAGGACTTTTTACTCATGTTATTACAATATTAAACCTTGGTTTTATTGTCCCTAATAGTTTTGAGTTTGTTTTTTTACAAATAATGGCAGGTATTGTAACAATCTTGTCCATTACACAGTTACAGAATCGTGCAAACTTATTCATTACTGTTGGTCGAATTGTAATGATATATCTTTTGTGCTATATTTCTTTTACAATTATTCATGAAGGTGGAATATCTAATGTAAATTTTGTTGTCATTGGATTGTTTTTACTTAATGGATTATTAACCCTGTTTGCACAACCATTAATTTATCTTTATGAAAGGATATTTAAATTAGTATCTGATGTATCACTTTTAGAGCTCTCAGACACCAATTCGAAACTTTTAAAAGATTTATCTAACAAGGCTCCTGGTTCATTTAATCATTCTCTTCAAGTTGCCAATTTAGCTGAAACTGCAGCCGCTGAAATTGGTGCAAATACACTATTGGTTAGGGTAGGAGCACTCTATCATGATATAGGTAAAATGAATAATCCTGCGTATTTTTCAGAAAACCAGACCGGAGGCGTTTCTCCGCATGATCAATTGACACCTGATCAGAGTTCAAAAATCATTATCAATCATGTTAAGGAAGGCATCGAAATGGCAAAACAACATAAACTCCCCGATCGTATTATTGATTTCATTAGAACGCATCACGGCAACTCTTGGGTATATTATTTTTATAAAAAGGCTCAAGAGACTGAACAAATAATTAATGAAAAAGACTTTCAATATCCTGGTCCAAAGCCTTTTTCAAAAGAAACTGCTATTTTGATGATGTCCGATTCTGTTGAGGCTGCTTCAAAAAGTTTAAGAGAACCGACAGTAGATAAAATTGAACAGTTTGTAAACTCGATAATAGATAAACAAATTGACGAAAAGCAATTCAATAATTGTAATATTACCCTATCAGAAATTGAAACAGTCAAAAAAGTCCTCTCAAAAAAGCTAATTAATGTTTATCACTTAAGGGTTGAGTATCCTGAATAAATGTTTTATAATCGGAAATTTCTATTGTTTTGTTAATTTGTAACAATTACATTTGCACATCCCAACAGGAGAGGTGCCAGAGTGGTAATGGAGCAGATTGCTAATTTG
>ERZ802830.1297-NODE-1297-length-23983-cov-11.5505_pt1 | contig 23983 bp, 24 predicted proteins | sample MGYA00345654_ERZ802830 | MGnify/ENA primary metagenome ERZ802830 (study PRJEB30503, sample SAMEA104212375) | marine metagenome | biome: Westerlies Biome; feature: [SRF] surface water layer (ENVO:00010504) within the epipelagic zone...; material: water...
CATGATTCTGTTGAAAGAGTTATATATCCATCTGTAATGGAAGGTTATGCTAAAGAAAGAGCTGAAAAATATCTTTCAAGAGGTAATGGAGGTTTAATGGGCTTTGAAGTGAAAGGTGGAAGAGAGTCTGGTGAGAAGTTTATCAATGCTTTAGAAATGGTTTATCACGTTGCGAATATTGGTGATTCTAGAAGCCTTGCTATACATCCAGGAAGCACAACTCATAGTCAACTTTCAGAAGAAGAACTCTTATCAGCGGGAATCACACCAGGTTTTGTAAGACTATCAATAGGACTTGAACATCCAGATGACATTATTGCTGACTTTGAGCAAGCTCTATCGAAGACATAAAACATTTTGAGCCAAGGATTAGTTACCTATATAGTTCTTGGCTCTTCTGAAAGGCTCAAAGGCCTTAAATTACCTCTATCTTCAAAGAAAGAAGAGTATGTTCTAACAAATTTTTCTAAAAAAGAATCATTTGAAGAAACGCTGGATAATATCATTTTTAATTCTAAGGGTAATTTAGTTGTTCTCCTTCCTCCCTCAGCGACTCCAAATCAAAAATCAAAAGAGATACTAAAAAAGATATCAATGATTGATCAATCGTCATGGGGTTGGTTTAGATACAGTGATAAAAAAAATGATTTTATTCAAAATCTAAAAAAAGTTACCTCCTCAATGAGAAGCATTCCAAATATAGAACAGGGTATTTATTTTACAAAAAGGTTATATTTTTCTGTTGGTGGAATTGGTAAGTTTGGCACATCTCCATTTAATGAAATATCAAAAAGATTTTATTCAAGAATTGATCCACAAAATCCACTTCCTGCTCTTATAATAAGGACTAAAAATTTAGATATATTCCAAAAATGAATAATCAAACACTAATAGAGGCTCATAATCTAGCATTTGCAATTAACGGGAATAAACTTTTTCATAATCTATCGTTTAGTTTGACTAATGGAGAGGCGATGCACATAACTGGAGACAATGGATCTGGTAAATCTACTCTGATTAGAATAATTTTAGGGATTACAAATCAAACTAGAGGTGATGTAGAGAATAACCTTTCAAAGGGGATAGCTTATCTTGGACATAAGAATGCTGTTAAAAACTATCTAACTCTTGAAGATAATCTTATATTGATGGAGTTAAAAGGACACAAAGATTTAAAAAGATATTTAGAGATTTTAAATTTAAAAAAATACAGTGATGTCATTGTTGCAAACTTATCATTTGGTCAACAAAAAAAATTGGCCTTACTAAGAATATTTTTAAATAACTCAGAATTAATTGTTTTAGATGAGCCATTTGTTGGTTTGGATAAACAAACTCAGAAAATATTAAGTGAGTTCTTAAATAATGAATTAGACAAGAAAAAATCTATTATTTATACCTCTCATATCCCATGCAAAATTGAATCAAAAGTATTAAACATTATTTAGATATATATGAAATCACTTAAACTAGAGTTTTTAAAACTTAAAAAGAAAACTAGAAGCTGGCTAGGACCAATATTAGTTTTTTGGTTAATAATGATTGCTTATCCATTAACAGTGGAGCTGCTTCCAGAAAACCTTGAAGTTGGTTTTTTTTCAGTATTATGGATAGCTACTCTTATATCAATGATGTTAGCAACAGAAGACATTTTTCTTGAAGATTTTAATGATGGAACTCTTGAACAAACAATCATTAAAACAACATCATTTTCATCATTAGTATCAACAAAGGTATTTATTTATTGGGTGCTTATAGGTATTCCAATTTCGATACTTAGTTTTATTTTTTCATTTGGAACAACCGAAAATTTTGACACAAGTCTTATGATATTTCCTTTATCTATCATCAGCTCATATATTTTCTTAAATTTATTTGTTTTAGGTAATGCACTTAGTCTTAATAAAGGCTCAGTCTTGGGTGCTTTGGTTACAATACCCCTGGCTTTGCCGGTGCTAGTAGTTTTAGGAAAAGGCGTTGTTGCTATTCAATTCAACATCAACTTCTCAGGATTTATTTTTTTATTATTAGGATGCTTATCTATTATAATAGTAGCAGTGCCTTTAGTTGTTTCTTATATAATTAAAGCCCATTTAGAATAATAACTATTCAGCACACAAAAAATAGTGATTAAAAAGTTTATACATCAGTTTGCTTCGCCCAAAACATACTTATTTCAAGTAAATAAGCTCTACAGCTATATTTTGTATTCTTCAATTTTTATCTATGCATTATCTATAACCTGGGGTTTATTGTTCGTTCCTGAGGACTTTGTTCAAGGTAATTCATTTAGAATCATTTATTTACATGTACCAGCATCATTTTTATCACAATCTTTGTATGCTGCTATGGCGATAGCAAGTGTCACTTATCTAGTGTGGAGAGTGAAACTCGCTGCATATCTAATTATTGCAATTGCTCCAATAGGTGCAATGGTAACCTTTATTGCTCTTTCTTCAGGGTCAATATGGGGAATACCAACATGGGGAACGTGGTGGCAGTGGGATGCAAGAATAACTTCTACGCTTATCCTCTTTATAATGTATTTAGGGCTAATCTCTCTTCATAACTCTTTCAGTAATTATGAAAAAGCAGATAAATTATTATCTTGGTTGGTTATTGTTGGCTTTGTAAACATACCAATTATTAAAAAGTCTGTTGATTGGTGGAGCACCTTGCATCAATCAGCGTCAATTACTCTTACGAATAAACCAAGCATTGATCCATCAATGCTTTATCCTTTGATAGGTTCAACTATAGGCTTTTTTGGTCTGATTATTTGCTTAGTTATAATTTCATCCAAGGTTCAAATTATCAAAAGAGAAAACACAAAATCATGGATTAAAGATTATGTCTAATTTCGCATTTAAATCTATTGAAGAGGCCATATATATGAATGGTCACGGTATTTATGTATGGGTTGTTCTTGCTATTGTCATTGTTTGTTTGATAGGCGCATTCGGTCATTACAAAATAAAGTTAAGAGAATTAAAAAAGAAATTTAATGAATCCAACTAGAAAAAAAAGACTTTACAGGGTTTTAGTAGTTTTTTTATTTTCTATTTCTGGAGTATCGCTAATTCTATATTCCTTAAACTCTAATCTGGACTATTTTTTTACACCAACAGAACTTAAAAGTGTAAATATACCGTCAGAAAAAAGAATAAAAATTGGTGGAATGGTCCTTGAAGATTCAGTTAAGAGATATGGACCAGAAATTTCTTTTATTATTTCAGACTATGAAAATTCTATTAATGTAGTTTTTGAAGGAATTGTTCCAGATTTATTTAAAGAGGGCAGTGGAGTTGTGGCCTTAGGCTTCATTAAGAATGAAATTTTTTATGCAGAAGAAGTTTTAGCAAAACATGATGAAAATTATATGCCTCCTAATTTAGATCTCAAAAATGATAATTGAAATATCACATTTCCTATCAATATTATCAACAGGACTTTTCTTCTTAGTTGGTAGTTTTGCGCTCACGACAAATAACACACCCTATACTTCAAATCTAATTAGTAGAACCTATTCACATGCATTCCTATTTTTATCAAGTTCATTCCTAATTTATATATGGCTTGCGATTACAGATAACTTTAGTGTTCAATATATAGCTAATCATTCTAATTCTGCGCTACCAACCTTTTATAAAATATCATCTATTTGGAGTGCTCATGAAGGATCAATGTTTTTATGGATATTTTTTTTAGCTTTATGGGGCTTCATCTTTAATATCAAGATAAAAAATGCTGAGATTTTGAAACCTAAAACTATGGGTATTATTTCTTTAATAATAGTTGGTTTCTTATTATTTTTACTTATCACTTCTAATCCTTTTATAACTATTCTGCCAATAGCGCCATTAAATGGAGCAGATATAAATCCAGTTCTTCAAGATCCTGCTTTGGCAATTCATCCTCCAACCTTATATCTTGGGTATGTTGGTTTTGTTATACCTTTTGCCTGTTCATTAGCTTTTTTAATAAATGGTGATCCTGATGCAAAATGGGAAAAGCTTGTTAATAAGTGGTCTGTATCTGCATGGGTTTTTTTGACAGTAGGCATTACACTTGGAAGCTGGTGGGCATATTATGAATTAGGTTGGGGTGGATATTGGTTTTGGGATCCTGTTGAAAATGTTGCATTAATGCCTTGGTTGGCTGCAACTGCTTTCCTTCATTCGTTAAGCGTTTCAATAAAATCTTCCCAGCTAAGAACCTGGACAATACTTCTTTCTATAACAGTCTTTTCTTTGAGTCTATTTGGAGCATTTATTGTAAGATCTGGAATAATTGATAGCGTTCATTCTTTTGCCAATGATCCTCAGCGAGGATTATATTTATTAGCTTTTATTGCTGTGATAATAGCAGCGTCATTAAGCTTATTTGTTTCAAGATTATCTTTAATAAAGCCTTCTGGAAATATAAAAACATTCTCTAAACAATCCTTTATATCAATAAATAATATTTTTTTTGTAACATTAATTTTCTCAGTAATGCTAGGAGTCACATATCCACTTATTTATGAGTATCTATATGATCAAAAAATTAGTGTTGGAGCGCCTTTTTATAATGCGATATTTATACCAATAGTAATACTGGCATCTATATTTTTATTTTTCTCAGTAGATTCTAAATGGTCTAGAAGTATAGACTTTAGGATATTCACTAAACCAATAGTTTTATCATTATTTTTTGCATTAACCAGCACATTTGCAATATATTTTATTTTTAAAACAAATAATATTGCTATTTTATTGACTATATTTACAGGCCTAATAGTCATAATTAGATATTTAATTGAGGTTTGGACTGCTTTGGTTTATAAAAAATATCTAAATGTTTTCAGCGCTATTGCACATTTTGCGCTCGGATTGCTTTTAGTTTCAATTTCTTTTAATAGCTTACTAAGTACTGAAAGAGCTCTTAACATTAAGATTAATGAATTTGAAGAATATAAGGATCTTACAATTTATTTTAAAGATATAAGAGTTAGAAAAGATTCTAACTATGATGCAATAAAAGCTGAATTTAATATTAAAGATAAATATGGAAATAATTTTGATTTGAGCCCTGAAAAAAGAAGATATTTTACTAGAGGTCAAATAACTACTGAAACAGCTATTTATATTAGTCCTCTCAGGGACATCTATCTTACTATCGGAGATCAGCTTGAAGATGGAAGTTGGATAGTAAATGTGCAAATTAATTTTTTAATAAGATGGATTTGGTTTTCTGCTTGCCTCATGGCATTTGCAGGCATAGTGTTAATATTTTCTAATAGAAAGAGCAATATATGAAGATATTATTGAAGTTAATAATTTTAATACTCCCAGCATCATTTATTTGGATGTTTTTTTTATTGTTAACAGAAGATGATTCTATTATCGGTGCAGACTACAGAAATTTTGCATTACCTGAATTTAATCTTGAACAATTAGATGAATCTATATTCATAGATAGTTCCGATCTTGGTGATGACTATATTATTAATGTGTGGGCAAGTTGGTGCATTACATGCAGAGTAGAGCATCCATATTTAATGAGTTTGAATAACAAAGGTGTACCTATAATAGGCTTGAATTATAAAGATGAAAAAAATGATGCTCTAGAATGGTTATCAAAATTTGGAAACCCCTATGAAAGAATAATTCATGACTACAAAGGCACGCTTGCTTTAGATTTAGGTGTAACAGGAGCACCCGAAACTTTTTTGGTACAAAATGGAAAAATTATTGCTCATTATCAAGGCGAAATAAATGAATCGATATGGAATGAGGTATTTAGCCCAATTATTGAAGAAAAGGAATTATTTTAATGCGTTACATAAATATATTTTTAATATTTTTTTCTTTGCTTGTCTCTTCTGGAACTGTGTATGAATTTTCCAATGATGAAGACGAAAAAAGATTTAATAAACTCTTAAATGATATTAGGTGTCCAAAGTGCACATCAGGATCTCTATCAAGCTCAAATGCACCAATATCAGAGGACTTAAAACAAAAGATAGCAGAAATGATCAATTCAAATAAAACAGATAATGAAATAAAAGAATATGTAACCAAACGGTTTGGGAAAGATTCTCTTTACGAACCAGAATTCAGCAGAGAAACATACATTTTGTGGTTTTCACCCTTTTTGGTATTGATACTTGGATTATTTTTCTTTTTATTAAGAAGAAAAATTTAATGATAATATTTTACTTATTATTATTCTTAGCGTCGTTGCCGATAATAGCTTATCTCTTATCTCAGAAAACAAACAATAAAGGTATTATTTTTGGCTCATCAATAATAGTGCTCTCTTTATGTTTAATTATTTTTATTAGTAAATTTGCTGTTCTTGGAGATGTAAATAATCAAATGCTATCTGATAAGATTCTTGATGAAATTTATATAGATTCTGTAATCTCTAAAGAACACTTGAAAGAAGTTGAAAGCTCTCTTAGTGAAGAAGAATTGAAGATCTGGATGATTAATTTGATTTCTAAATCCATCGAGCTTAATAAACTAAAATCTGCGGAAAGTATGATCGCCTTTTCAGAAAGTTTTTTTACTTCAAATAATGAAAAAGTCATATTTTATGAGCTTTACACTAATTTAAGAGATGCTAAATTCCCTGAATTTATTTCTGCTAGTTTTGATATTGATAAAAGTTCAAAACTTCCTTGTTTAATAAATAATGGCATTGTAAAACTTTTTATTATGAATGGTCCTGATATACCTATTGCTCAAAGTGAGTTTACAAATATTTATGATGTTAAATTGACCAATGCAAATAGCATTATTTCTGGTTTTGATCTGGCATCTGCTTATTTAAATAACGAAACGATTGAATTAGAAATTAATATATTTTGTATAAATAGTGAAAATTTTATATCTAAAAATTTAATAGTGCTAAACAAAAATAGCTCTAGCAATACATATAAAATTAATTCAAATGAATGGTTAAAAAAACCACAAGAGTTATAATATATTTGTAAAAATAGACTCTTATAATGCAGCTTAAACATATAAAACTATCAGGTTTTAAAAGTTTCGTTGATCCAACGAAAATCTCATTTCCTACAAATATGGTTGGTGTTGTTGGCCCTAACGGCTGTGGTAAATCTAATGTAATTGATGCAGTAAGGTGGGTTCTTGGAGAACTATCAGCTAAAAATCTAAGAGGCGAGTCAATGGTTGATGTCATATTTAATGGCTCTGAAAAAAGAAAAGCATCAGGACAATGCAGCATAGAATTATTATTTGATAACTCAAGTGCAAAAATTGGAGGCGAATACGCATCGTTTAATGAAGTTTCAATAAAAAGAGTTATGACCAGAGATGCACAGTCTGATTATTATATAAATAATACAAAGTGCAGAAGAAAAGATGTTCAAGATATTTTTCTTGGTACAGGTCTAGGACCAAGCTCATATGCAATTATTGAGCAAGGGATGGTAAGCAAGCTTGTGAGTGCAAAGCCAGATGAACTAAGAACTCACATTGAAGAAGCTGCAGGCGTATCTAAATACAGAGAAAGAAGAAAAGAGACAGAGTCTAGAATTAAAAGGACTAAAGAAAATTTATCTAGAGTGAAAGATATACGAGATGAAATTGCAAGATTAATTAAACGACTAGAAAATCAAGCAAAGGCTGCTGAAAAATATAATTTACTTAAACAAGACAAAGCCAAATTAGAGTTAGATAAGGCAGTTTTATTTTCAATAGAGGCGAAGAATAGTAGAGACGATCTCCAAAAAAAATTAGATGCCCAGAACCGAGATCTTAAAATTAAGAATACCGAGCGCAACACCATTCAGTCTCAAATTGATCAATATAGGACTGAGAATGATTCTGTATTGGGTGAATATGAGATAGCTCAAAAGAATTTTTATGCTGTTGGCGCAGAAATTGCAAAAAGAGAAGCTAATTTACAAAACATTAACAAATCAGAATCAGAAACAAAATATAATCTTCAAAAAGCTAAACAAAACTATGAGAAAGCAAAAGAGACTGAAAAAAACTTTGATGAATTAAGTCCAAGCGAAAAAGCAATGCATATATTGGACAATATTATTCTTACATTAGAAAAGTTTGGTATTGATAAAGATAATATTCAAAATAAAGCTCAAGAATTAAAAAAACTTTTAGTTGATATTTTAAATATAGCCACCGCACAATCTAAATCATTAACAGGTGAATATCTTTCAAGACAGAATGAGCTCGAAGGGCAAATTGAAGAAGCGGAAAAGCTTAAAAATTCGATAGAACTTGAAATGAAAGAATTTGTTGAAAAAAGTTCTGATGCTGAGTCTGTCTTAATAAAACTTAGACAAAGACAATCTAAATTTAACGAAGATTTGCGTGAGCTTGAAAACAAAAAATCAATATCCGATTTAGATTCAAGAGCTATTTCAGAAAAAATTACCAATGTGCGTGTTGAACTTAAAACGTATGAAATCAATTTAGAAAATTCAAATAAAAAGATTCAAGAGGCTGGAATCGATATCAATACTATTGATTATAGTATTTATGCAAATACAACCTTTGAAGAAATAGAAGACAAATTAACTAATGTTGAATCAAAAATAATTAGGCTTGGCGCTATAAATCTTGCTGCGCCTGAGGAAATTGCTGAAGAATCTAAAAGAAAAGAAGAATTAGATGAGCAATATGATGATCTAACAGACGCTCTTGACAAACTTACAGGCGCAATCAAAAAAATAGACAATGAGACGAAAACAATTTTTAAAGATAGTTTTGATGCAGTAAATACAAGGCTTAAAGAAATGTTTCCTAAATTATTCGGTGGTGGAGTGGCTGAACTAACACTGACAGATGATGATCCTTTAAATGCTGGGGTCATATTGATGGCAAGACCGCCTGGTAAAAAGAACTCATCAATTTCTCAATTATCTGGTGGAGAAAAAGCACTAACCGCATTGGCTTTAGTATTTGCAATATTTGAACTCAACCCTGCGCCTTTTTGTCTACTTGATGAAGTTGATGCGCCCCTTGATGATCTAAATACACTTAGATTTATTAATATGGTGGAAGAAATGTCCAAATCTGTTCAATTTATTTTTATTACCCATAACAAGGTTTCAATGGAAAGAAGCGACTATCTTATGGGAGTAACAATGCAAGAGGCTGGAGTGTCAAGAATGGTATCCGTCGACGTCAATCAAGCACTAAAATTAGCCGAATCATAAATGGGAATAAACTCTGAAATTTATCTAATTGGGTTAGCAGTATTATTTTTCTTAATAATAGTTTTTCTATTTATTAGAAAGGTATCTAATGCAAGTGAATTAAAAGTCAAAATTGAATCAATTCCCGATCCTCTTGAAGCAATAGAAAAAGATAATAATTTAAAAGAAGAAATATCTGAGGATCTTTTTGAATCTAGTGATAATCAGGAATTAGCATGTTTTTATTTAATATCTGTAGATAAATCTATGTTTGATATTGATCAGATTTTTGGATTTCTTTCAAACTATGGAGCAAAAATTAAAAATAAATACTTTGCATTTTCAGATAGCAATGGAACTGAAAAATTTAGAATAATCAATGCTTTGAATCCAGGTACTTTTGAAAATGATACTAAAACATTTGCAATTGTTGTTGTAGCAGACTTAAGTGTGACGACAGATCCTTTAATAACAGTAAAGAAGATGATTGAATTCTGTATTGATTTTTCTGAAAAGTTTCATGCTAGTCTTTGTGACGAGGAGAGAACACCAATCACTAAGCAAATGATTTCTCACATAGAATCGAAGGCACAAGATATTGAAAGAATTAATCAACTTAAAAGGACTGAAAGTTAAATGATAAAGCCTTGGGAGATTGTCAAAGAATTAGAAAGCGATAACAGCCGTCTTTTTAAAGAGGGTGTGATTGAAAAACATATACATGAGTTAGATCTTCAAGAAGGCTTTGCAATGTGTTTAGACCCATTAATTACTTTTGGTGTAAAACAAGTTCCTGAATCTGAAATAGACGGTAGTGGGCTCAGTTGGGTTAATTTTAAAGATTCAGCAAAGTTATTAATAGAAAGAGAGCGCACCGGTCATGCCGCAAGAGATCTAATAATCGAACTTATGAATTCTTCAACTAAAAATCAATGGAATAATTGGTATAGAAGAATTTTAATTAAAGATCTTAGATGTGGAGTAAGCGAAAAAACTGTAAATAACGTTGCAAAAAGAATGGATTTAAAGTTCCGTGTTCCAATTTTTTCTTGCATGCTTGCACACGATGGAGCCAAACATCCAAAGAAAATCAAAGGGGATTGCTTAGTTGAATATAAATATGATGGCGTAAGAGTTATTGCTATTGTTAAAAATGGTAAAGCTACTTTATACAGCCGTAATGGAAAAATATTTCATAACTTTAATCATATTGAAAATGCTCTAAGCAAACCTGAATTTAACAATTTAGTTCTTGATGGTGAGGTAATGAGCGAAGATTTTCAAGCATTAATGAAACAAGTTTACAGAAAATCAGGTGCAAAAACTGAAGATGCTTATTTAGCTCTTTTTGATTTACTTCCCTTAAAAGAATTTAATCAGGGCAAAAGTATTCTTAATTCTTTAGAAAGAAAAAAAGAATTAAACAAACTTTCAAAGAATTTTGATAAAGAGATAAAATTAGTAGACTATGAGATTATTAATTTTGATGAAAAAACTGGTCAAGATAAGTTCTCAAAAATGAATAAAGAGGCTTTAGAGATGGGTTTTGAAGGGCTAATGATAAAACCAAGTGAAAACTTTTACGAATGTAAGAGAAGTCATGCCTGGCTAAAAATCAAACCATTTATTGAAGTCACTCTCAAGGTTGTAGATATTCAAGAAGGAACTGGTAAGCATGAAGGTAAGTTAGGTGCATTTCATGTTGAAGGTAACGACGATGGTAAATTTTTCTCATTAAGTGTTGGAAGTGGCCTTACAGATGAACAAAGAGATAATTACTGGGAATCTAAAGATGAGCTTATAGGAAGACTTATTGAAGTCAGAGCAGATGCGGTAACCCAGAATATAGATGGAGAACACTATAGTTTAAGATTTCCAAGATTCAAAAGTTTTAGAGGTTTTGAGAAAGATGAAAAAATTTAAATTTAATCCTTTTATATTTTTAATGATTGTAATAATTATTCAATCATGTGCTAGCAAACCACCAGAGAGCCCTGATAACATTTGTTTAATTTTTAAAGAAAAGAAAAGTTGGTACAAGGCTGTTATTAGAAGTGAAAAAAGATGGAAGGTACCTCCGTATGTATTAATGTCATTTGTTTATCAAGAATCAAGCTTTAAGGCTGATGCAAGGCCTGAAAGAGAAAAGATATTAGGTTTTATACCATGGTTTAGGCCTTCTTCCGCTGTTGGTTATTCACAAGCACTTTCAAAAACTTGGGATGATTATAAGGATGAAACAGGAAATAGTAGGGCGAGTAGAAAGAATTTTAATGATTCGGCTGATTTTATTGGTTGGTATGCAAGTAAGGGATATTATCAGGGCTTTGAAAAGACCGACGCTAGATCACTTTATCTTGCATATCATGAGGGTTATGGAGGTTTTGAGAAGAAAACTTATAGAAAAAAACAGTGGCTCATAAAAGTTGCTGATAGAGTTCAGGCTAGGTCTACAAAATATCAACAACAATATTGGGGATGCGCAAAAGAATTGAAGAAAAAAAGGTTTTTATTTTTTTAATTTAAATATTCTTTACCTTAAAACCTAGATCTTTGATCTCATCAAGAGAATTTTCACCAGCAATTAATGATCTTGCTGGCTTATTGAACAAATATTTTCTTGATACATTCACTAAATCATCAACAGAACATTCTTTGACCATAGCTCTAAACTGAAGTCTTTTTTCTTTATCCTTTTTATCCAGTGTTGCTGAGAAATCACTCATTGATTCTCCATAAGGCGATAATGGTTTATCTATACTAGAAATAATTCCAAGAACACCTTCATCTAAATGATCTTGGGTAATGTTCTTAAGAGACCATTCTCTAGACTTTTTAAAGTCATCAAAGGTTTCAGAGCATCTAGGATCTCTGTAAGAAAAGAATTTAAATATCATATTAGTTGAGTCTTGAATTGCTCCTGAGCCATATGCCCCTCCTTTTTCTCTAATAGCAGAATGTAGGTAGCCATTTCTTAGAACAGCACCTAAAACAGTTAATGCAGGAGCATCAGGATGAAAATAGTCAACTGTTGGAAAAGCTTCTGCACAATAACAAACCTGCGCCCCAGTTATCCATCCAATAGAGTTGTTTTGAATATCAAAGTAATTTTGTGTTTCATAATCATTATCTTCATTTTCAAATTTTAGGTTGACTGAAGAATCATTTAGATCTAAAGACGAAGCAGTGAATGTATATAAAGGGTTGTCTATAATTTTATTTTGTATTGAAGCAAAGGAAGCAATATATTTTTCAAGATTATCTTGATCAGTTATAGTCTTCGACAAAAATTTTGTGTTGGTTATAAAATTAATACCTGCAGCAATATCATTAGTTGCTGCAATATTATTAATTTGAGCACCTGCATTACTCATGGCCAGGATATGACCATTTTGTATAAGAGATCTTTCGTTGTCAGAAGATATAAAATTTAACATGTCTTTTATTCTTCCAGCATCATTAAAATTTGCATCTTTTATAGTCTCAATCATTAGATCTTGCATTTTATTTTCATTTCTTTCTAAAGACTTTGAAGATATTTTTAAACCTAGTGTTGGATTTTCTCTACTTTGATCAGGGAGTAAAACAAAATTTGCAGACATGCCTCCTGTTACTGCAGACTGCAATTTTTGAACTTCTTCGTAATTTTTATCACCAATACCAATATCAGTTAAAGTATTGCTAAACAAGGAAGCTATTTTAAATTCTTCCTCAGACAAGGCATTGCAGGGAAAAACAATTGAATGATAAGTAATTCCATTCGTACCAGTTTGATAATAAAAGTTATTATTTCCTTTTATTAATTCAGGTTTTGCATAATTCCTTGAAGCAGGAATATCTTTTTTTGTTACTTTTGGCAGTATTTCAGGATCATCAACAGATTCTTGTCTTTCTTTAAGTTTAGATGCCAGATCATTAATTCTCTTTTTATCGTCAGCAGACAACTCCTTAGACTTTTCATCAATTTTATCTTGAATCTTTTGTTCACTTTTATTATTAAATTCAGGATCAGGAATGAGTGAGAAATTCACTCTGTGATTATTGTTTATAATCTTGTCTCTAATCAAACATTCAACATAATTTTCCGATTTTAATCTATCTTTTAACACAGAAAATGATGAGTCTAGATCGAGTACTTTTAATGGATCATCATAGTGAATGCACGCAGGTAGACAACCGAGCATAATTTGAAGCCCATAGGGCATACCCGAGCCACTTATTTCTCTTTGTCTTATTTCCAATTGATGAAGAGAAGATTCGACAATATCTTTAGAAATACCCTTTTTCACAATATCTTTGAGACAGTTCAATATAAGGTCTTCTACCTCTTTCTGTTTTCCAGATTCTACACCCTCCAATCCTGCAGCAAAGACTAGCTCTTTATGATCAGTCTCTAATCCAGTTAATGGTGAAAGTGATTTTCCTAAATCAGTATTTTCAAGAACTTTTCTTAAAGGAGAGGCAGAGTTATCCAGCAAGATGTTAGACATCAAGTATGATTCAAGCAACTCAACAGGGTCATGACTTTCACCCAAAAGCCAACTTAAGACAACATGATGATTTTCTTCATCATTTGGCATGGGATTATAAAATTCTGAGATAGTTTTAGGCGATGTGATTCGCTCTTCATTTTTAACTTGAATTGATTGGTTGGACGGCTCAAATTTTTCTAAAACATTTTTTTTAATAAATTCTTGAATTTCATTTGGATCAATATTGCCAAATGTAAAGAATGTAGCATTAGATGGATGATAGTGTTTTTTATGAAAATCTACTAAATAATCATGAGTAAGGTCAATGATATCTTCTGGATCGCCACCGCTATTATGCTTGTAGGTAGATGATGGATAAAGATGTCTTGAAAGACCATGCCATAATTGACTGGAAACAGAGCTCATAGCTCCTTTCATTTCGTTATAAACCACGCCCTTAATTTCTAATTCATCTGAGCCTTCTTTATTGAATTCAAGCCTGTGTCCTTCTTGAAGAAAGTCCAATTCATCTAAATTTGGAAAAAAAGATGAGTCTAAATATACACTCAATAGGTTATTAAAATCTTTATCATTAAGTGTCGCAAAAGGATAAGCAGTCCAATCACTAGAGGTAAATGCATTCATAAAAGTATTAAGTGATCTTCTAATCATCATAAAAAAAGGATCCCTTACAGGATACTTGCTAGAGCCACATAATGCGGTATGTTCTAAAATATGAGCTACTCCAGTAGAATCTTCAGGTATTGTTCTAAAGGCAACCATAAATACTTTTTCATCGCTTTTAGAATCTAGATGTATATGCTTGCAATTGAATTCGGATTCAGTATATATTTGTGCATTAAGGTCTAATAATTTTATAAACTTTTGATCTTCTAAATTAAACATATAACAACAATAAAATAATAAATGAAAACAATAACAACACTTTTTAGTTTGATACTTCTGATTGGATGCTCCACAACACAATCTAACATTAAAATCGACTCAATTGAGACATTCAATTTAGATAATTATAACGATTTTAATATAAAGATAAACAACTCAAATATTGGAGCTGAAGTTAATCCTATTGTTCTTGAGAAGTTTAAAGAAAATTTAAAAAATGCAATAAAAGAAAGAGGGCTTGATTACAACAAAGACTCTAATTTAACTTTTGATATTAATTTCACAACAAAGGATACTGTTGAATCTGATCGAATGAATCATTATTATTCTAGGTATTATTGGGACTATTACAGATATAGAGATAATGTCTATACAATCACAGAAAATATATTAAGAGTTAACCTTAGAGATATTGAGGAAGATAAGACCGTTTGGACTGTTGTAACAGTCTGGAGAGATGGCTCGAATAGATCGATATCATCTGATGAAGCGTCAAATATTCTTGTTGATGAGATAATGATAAGCTTTCTATAGGAGTAACTGCTTTGTTTAAAAGGCATTTAATATTACTTCTATCAACTATTCTTGTTTCTTGTTCAAAGCCATCCTCTTATGATATTGAGGTACCAATAACCTCTGAAGTAGAAAAATTAATACAACATACTAGTGAATTTGATAAACAAGTTCTCTCCTATGAAACTTCAGGTGGAAAAATACATTTTGCTATCGGATTTGGCATAGCAAACTCCATAATGATTGAGGGTGATAAGGGTAATATAATAATTGATGCTTCTGACAGTGTTTTTGAAGCAGAAAAAATTTATTCTTTATTTAGTCAAAAGAATTCAAACCCTATTAAAGCAATCATATATACACATAATCATGGAGATCACACTTTCGGGACTGCTTTTTATGTTAATAACCAGGATGAAAAACCACAAATAATTGCTCATGAGGATACAGACTATTATGTACAAAGAATTATGGGAATATTAAATCCAATAATTACCGAAAGAAGCAATAGGATGTTCGGTACGTTACTATCCGATGAAGATTTAATAAATGTTGGTATAGGACCCAGCTTAAATGTTGCGAAATCACCAACTGGATATATAAAGCCAAATGTCACCTTCAAGGACTATTTAGAACTAGATATTGCTGGCATAAAGATTGAACTTTTTCATGCGCCAGGTGAAACTAATGATCAATTATTTGTCTGGTTACCTGAGCATAAGGCATTATTACCTGGAGATAATGTATATAAAACTTTCCCGAATCTTTATACGATAAGAGGAACAACTCATCGAGATGTAGTTGGGTGGGTAAACAGCATTGACCACATGAAGAATTTTGATGCTGAATACCTTTTTCCAAGTCATACAAAGCCTATTATTGGAAAAGAAAATATTGAAGAAATATTGACAATATATAGGGATGCAATCCAATATATTCATGATCAAACAATCAGATTAATGAATGAGGGATTATATCCAGATCAAATAGCTGAGCTTATTAAACTTCCAGAACATATTGCTAACTCACCTTATCTTTATGAGTTTTATGGAACAGTCAGATGGTCTGTAAAAAGTATATTTAATGGCTATTTAGGTTGGTTTAGTGGAAATCCTTCAGAGTTAGATCCTCTTTCAAGAAAAGAAAGAGCAATCAGAATGTCAAAATTAGCAGGAGGAGATAAAGCACTTCTTGAACAATTATATTCTGCAGTTGAAAATGAAGATATGCAGTGGGCACTTGAACTAAGTGATCATTTAATCACTCTTGATTATTTTATTGATGATGTAAAAGATCTGAGAAAAAAAGCTTTAATTTATGAAGGCTCTAGATCATCAAATCCAAATAAAAGAAATTATTTCCTTACAGCAGCATTAGAGTTAAATGAAAGTTTTGAAAAAAATATCCTGATTGAAAGAACAGAAGAATTGTTAGAACAAATTTCAATTGATACTTTATTTAGTGTTTTATCAGTTAGGTTTAACCCAGAGAAAACGAACGAAGAATTAACGGCTTGCTTTAATTTTTCATCAGGTATTTCAAAAAATATAGATATAAGAAATGATGTTGCTGTTGTATCAGATATAAAACAACAAGTATGTGATCTTTACATTCAAACAGATGAAATAGAATTCAAGAAAATTTTAGTAGGTCTTGAAAGTCCGATATCGTCCCTTGCTTCAGGAAAAATTGAGATTGAAGGTGGATCAACTCAGTTTTTACAGTTTCTTAGTATGTTCAGATAAATCAAGAATTCCCAGACGGAATATCTTTATAGGCAAGACCTTTATCTGCTCTTGGGTCTTGAGGAAGCCCTAATACACGTTCAGCTATAATATTTCTTAGAATTTCATCTGTGCCGCCGGCTATTCTTAAACCTGGAGCACCCAACCATGCATTTTGAAAACTTTTGATATCTTGATCATCACTTTTCAACATTCCTGCCATATCCATAGAATCCATACCAAAGTTTCCAATATCTTGAAGTTTATTTGCGCTAACAATTTTTGTAATTGATGCTTCTGGACCAGGAGTATCTCCTTTAGAAAGTGCTGACATAGTTCTTAATTTTGTATTTTTTAATCCATTTGTCTCACAATACCAATCAGCAATAGATTCCCTTGCTGCTTTGTTATTAAGAATTGGTTCACCAAGACTATCTTGAGTTTTTGCCCATTTAAAAGCATCCCCTACATCTGGACCACCTGCATCACCCACGGCAAGTCTTTCGTTCATAAGCGTTGTAATTGCAACTTTCCAACCATCGCCAATTTCACCAAGTCTCTGGGAATCAGGAATTTCAACATCAGTAAAATAGACTTCATTAAAACTTGAACCACCAGTGATTTGTTTAATTGGTTTAACTTCGATACCAGGAGATTTCATATCCACAAAGAAAAAAGTCATGCCCTTATGTTTTTCTAACTCTGGATCATGTCTTACTACCAAAATTCCGTAATCTGAAAAATGAGCGCCAGAGGTCCAAACTTTTTGACCATTTATTATCCATTTATCGCCATCTTTAACTGCTTTACTTCTTAATCCAGCTACATCAGATCCTGCAGAGGGTTCTGAAAACAACTGACACCAGATTTCTTTTCCTTCAGCCATAGGAGGAAGATATCTTTCTTTTTGCTCTTCCGATGCATATTGCATCATTACTGGACCGCACATACCTAGGCCTATTTCAAATATTCCTTTTGGAACATCAAACTTTGACTCTTCATTACCCCAAATTATTCTTTCTATTGGGCTTGCTCCTATGCCTCCAAACTCTTTCGGCCAATGTAACATTGCCCATCCAGCATCATATTTTTTTTTCTGCCAAGATTTTGCTTCTTGAACGAGATCTTTATTTGCAAATGAATCTCCTTTAGAGGACTTATCTTTGTATGAAGCATTCTTTTCAAGCCATTCTAGGCAAGTTTTTCTAAATTTTGCTTGTTCGGGAGTATCATTAAAATCCATATTTCTAATTCCTTAATTTAAATTTGATTGTTCAAGACTTGTAACTAATTTTTCTTTCCAATTTGATAAAGAACCTATATTAAGTGATAGGAGCTTGGAACGTCTATAAAATAAATGACAGTCATATTCCCAGGTAAAACCATTACCGCCATGGGTTTGAATATTTTCTTTAGAACATAGTTGGAAAGCCTTTGTTGAACTAACTCTTGCTGTTGCAGAAGCTGTAGGTAAGTCAGCAGAATTGGTAGATAGAGCCCAAGCTGCGTAGTAACAATTAGACTTAGCAAGAGTTAATGCAATATACATATCTGCAAGTTTATGTTTGATAGCCTGGAAAGAGCCTATGGGTCTTCCAAAAGCATACCTTTCTTGAGCATAATTTATTGCCATATCAAGAGCAGCCTGAGAGCCACCAATCTGTTCGTAACTAAATAAAACAGCAGCCTGATTAATTATTGACTCATAGAGATCCCATCCATTAATGTCATCACCTATTAATTCACTTTGAACATTATCAAAAGAAATTGAAAAGTATCCTCTGCTTTCATCAATATTTTCTTGATGTTCCACACCTACGCCATTGGCAGAAAGATCAACAAGTTGAATAGATGTTCCTTGTTTAGTTTTTGCAACCACTAGAACATGTGTTGCAATTTCGGCATCTGGAACCGCAATCTTTTTACCATTAATTAAATTATCTTCAGAACTTAAGGCTATATTTTCTTTGGTTGGAGCAGTCAAATCCTCTGCGACTGCAAAAGTTCCAACTACTTCACCAGTTACTAATTTTGGGAGGATACTTTTTTTAATATCTTCATTCGCAAAATTGATAATTGCTTCTGTGAATAAATACACTGATGAAGAAAAGGGCACAGGTGCAAGGAATCTTCCAAGCTCTTCTGCCACAACACAAAGCTCTAGATGTCCTAGACCAAGACCATCATATTGCTCAGGAATTCTAATACCAGTCCAACCAAGATCAACTATTTTGTTCCATAATTCTTTGTCAACTTTGTTGTTAGATTCAAGAACTGATCTACTTCTTGATATAGAGTTTTCTTTTTCAAGAAATTTTCTTGCTTCTTCTTGTAAGAATTTTTGGTCATCTGAGAAATCTAAATTCATAAATACGTTTTAACTTAATGTAAAATAGTGTTTTATTATATGCTAAATACTAATTAATTATAATTTCAAATGAAACGTAATTTAAAAATTGATAAAAAGTTACCTGCATACTTACAAAGATCGAACAGGGGCGGACTCTTAATAGGCTTTATTTATGTAATAACATTCATGAGTATTCTTTTTCTTGGTATTTGGCAGACCTTTGAGTCTGAATCTAATAAGTCTTCTTTAACACTAGTTGATGAGCGTTTATCTTTGATTGAAGAGCAAATAAACATTGTTGATGAAACAAATAATGACTCAATGACGGACATCACATCTTCGATTCAATTTCTTGATAAAGAAGTTAGAAAACTTTGGGATTTAAGTAATAAACGAAACAAAGTTAATATACAAAAACTAACAGAACAATCAGTAGAAATAGAAAAGCTTCTTGATGAAATTCAAATAAATATTAAAAATAATCAAGATAATATATATTCATTAAAAAATAATATTGATTTAAATATTTCCAAATTAGACAGCTTGCAGTTAAACGCTTCAGATCTAAATATTCTAAAGACCAATATAAACAGCTTAGATACACAATTAATTCTCTTAGATGATTCTGTTCAAGCATTAAATAACTATAAAAATCAGCTCAATCAGGTAATTCTTGAAATTCAAACAGATATATCCATTATGCAGCTTCCACCCACCCAGAACACCTCAGATCAAATTGACAATTAACTTAAATAGTAGTTTTATAAGCTTATGAATAGGTTTGTTTTACAGGTTTTTCTGTTTTTAGCATTTATCCCTCTGGCTATTTTAATAGGATATGGAATATTGGTAATTGCACCTATTTTCTGCTGTTTTCTTGCAATTAATTCATATAAATTTAACAATTACAGAGAAATGTATATTTGGATGGCTTTTGGTGGCCTTTCATTCATGCTTGCGCTATATATGTTAGGGGTAATATGATTAATTTTTTTAAGGGCTATTTATTAATTATAGGAATAGTTTCATTAGTAATGGGTCTTTGGGGAATGTTTACTCCTGACTTTTCTATTTATCCAACATTTCAAAATATTGAAAGAGGAACTTCTGAAGCAAGCTTTATAAGAACAATTGCTGGTGTTTTCACTTCCTGTGGATATGTGCTAATTAGATTTATATTTTCATCTTCAAAAGTTCAGCTTGGTACAGTTTTGATATATATCTCATCGTTTATGCTTTTTGGTAAGGTAATGGGTTTATTATATGAAGGATATTCGAGGCACGATATTATAGTTACTACTCTAGGTACCATATTAGTTATTGGTTTAATAGTTGTTCATAGACATAGAAAAAATCTATTAAGTTACGATCTATAGAAAAAGTCTCCACTTAAACTTCATATCTATATATAATGCCTTTGCCTGGGGATGTGGTGGAACTGGTAGACACGCTTGGCTTAGAACCAAGTGCCGCAAGGCGTGGGGGTTCGACTCCCTCCATCCCTACCAATATTGAATATAAAAAATAGATACTTTTTTTTATAAAGAACTAGTTTAATTATATTTTATATATATACTCAAAAAAGTATGTTGAAAATTAACTTACATAAAAGCCGGGGAGTAGCAGTATAGCTGGGACCTGCTTTTGTATTTGACCCAGCTTTTGCTGGGTTTTTTTTTGAGAGGATATAAATTTTTTTGAGAGGATATAAATTATGAAAAATTTAAAAACAATTTTATGTGTATTAACTTTGGTGCCATTTACTTTGATTTCACAAGAAGTTGAAGAAATTATAGTAACAGCCAACAAGAAAGCTGAAACTGTTCAAGAGATACCTATGAACATATCTGTCATTACAGAATCAGCAATAGAAGAGAGGGGTATAACTAATCCTGAAGACTATTTGCGTTCAATTGCTGGTGTCTCAACACCTGGAGGATCAAATTACTATACTTTTAGAGGCTTAAATACTTCTACCTCACAAAGATCTTCCGGAACTTCTTCTACATATATTGACGAAGTTAGTGGGATGCTTATGGGTTTATTTGATGTTGAAAGAATTGAGGTGCTTAGAGGACCTCAAGGAACACTTTATGGATCGAATGCCATTGGTGGAACAATTAGATATATTACCAATAAACCTGATTCTAGTGCTGCATATGGAAAAATTAGGCTAGGTTACGGTGACAAGGTCAAAGCTAGTGATCCAGAAACTAGTATTGAAATGATGTATAACATGCCATTAACAGACAGTCTTGCGGTTAGAGCTGTATATTCACAGCTTGTTTCTCCTGGTATCTATAAAAATATTCAAACAGGGAATACTGTTGGAGAAGAGGATGATTCTCAGCTTATGATTACATTGGGATTTAATAATGGTGGTAAGTTAACTGGAAGTTTAAGATATGTTAATTTTAATAACAAAGCCTATGGTATTTTAGAACCAGGTCAAAGCAAACCAGGTAGTGCTGACGTATATGTTGAAGGATGTCCACAGGCGTCTAGTTGGTGGTATAACTGGGATGGAGATCCAACATGTTCTCGATTAAGTGCTATATCAGGATTTGCAGCAACTGAAGCTGATTATCCAAATGGTAGTTCGGTGCTTACAAACTATGACCCAAAATATGCACACGCTTTAGCCGCAGATGAGTCAGAGGATATTACTAGAGAAACGCTAATAGCCAACATTAAGTATGATTTTGGTGCATTTGATGCCAACTTGATTATTTCGGACAGAACAGTAAAAGAAGATGCTGTGACTGATTGGGCTAGAATCGATATGGATGATTATGTTCCTGCACCACTAATTGTAGATGGTGATAAATATTATGAAGAAACTACAGAACTTAGGCTAATATCAAAGCCTGGTAAATTTGAGTGGACCATTGGATATTACAACTACAAGTTTAACGAGCAACCTAACTCAATTTCACAAACTCAATATGCAGTTGATTCGTATTGGCTTGATTATGTAACTGAAATTGCTGCTGGGGTCGATCCAGCTGTTTATGATGCTACAGCATATTGTCCTCCATTCTGTGAGGGACATTTAGGTTATCCATATTTGTATTACGCTTCTTACACCGAATTTAACGAACAAGAAGAGACATCTTTGTATGGACAGTTTGACTATAACGTTAATGACAAACTAACTCTAACATTAGGTATAAGAGATTATGAAATTGAAGATGCATCAAAAACATATCAATATGGTATTTTTTATATGGATAGTACTGGTTGTGATGGAAATGATCCAGCTGGTACTGACTGTGCTGAGTTATCAGGTTCAGAATCTGACACAAGAATGAAATATGCTATCAGTTATTTAGTAAACGATGACTTAACCCTGTATGCAACTCAAGCATCAGGATACAGACCTGGTGGAAACCAGGCACCACTTCCTCCATTTTGTAGTAGTGATGAAGCAGCACAAGCAAACTTTTCAAGAAGGTTTAACTCTGATGAGGCTGAAACTACAGAATTTGGCGTAAAAGCTAGAGGAGAAAATTACACAGCTAATGTAACCTATTTTGATGTTGATTGGGATGGAATAATAATCCAAGTAACACCAGGTTGTGGTTGGAGGTACAATTTTAATGGGGGTAAAGCAGAAACTTCTGGTTGGGAAGTTGACTTTACTTACGCAGTTAATGACTCAGTTTCCATAGACTTCGCTGGAAGCTCAATGACAGCAGAAACATCAATTGATATAGACTCTCTAGGCGCATCAGCCGGTGACAGGCTTCCAAATACAGTAGAAACTCAGTGGAATTTAGGTTTGGTTTATGACACAACAATAATGTCATACCCTACGTATGCAAGACTTGATGTTAATTATTATGGTGATAGCTTTAATACTTTTGCTGAAAACCCAAATTCAAGCTCTCCAGACTACACTAAATTAAATTTTAATCTTGGATTAGATTTGAGCGAATACTCTAAGTTGCAATTATCTATTGATAACCTAACTGATGAGAGAACAGAAGCTTATATATATGCTGTTAACGACACATCATGGAGACCTAGAAACTGGATGCAGTGGATACCTCCAAGAACTATAAGCGTAAAGTACTCTTATAGTTTTTAAGTTAGAGTTATTCAAAATATCAATGTAGGGAGTTCGACTCCCTACATTAGTACCATATATAATTGTCACTATGAATAAGGTAGCAATTTTTGGTAAAAAAGGTTCAATAGCTAAATTTGACTTAACCGAAAATAAGCCAATATGGGTTGGTGAAATTACTCCAGGCTTCAAGCCAAATATTATTGGACAATACGAAAATTATATAATTGTTTTTAGTTCTGTATGGTCTGGATCAAAAATGGTTCATTGTTTTAAAGAAGATTCTGGACAATTGCTATGGTCACGTAATCAAGAAATACTTCACAGCACAATGATTCCATTCGTGCCTCACACGCATGATAAACATATATACTATTTGGCTTCTTCAAAAGAAGTTGCAAAACTATCATGGGATTCAGGAAAAATTCTATTTAGAAAAAGGTTTAAGAAGCCATTATTTAGACAATACTCGCTAGTAATAATATCTGACGAAGTAGTTTTGTTTTCAAAATACGATGCATTCATTGTGAATAAAGATACTGGCAATATAAAACCATACTCAGACTTTTCTGAAAAGTTAAATCTAAAAGAATTAACCGCCACACTTGGAAATGGCGTTTCTTTTATGTCTTCAATATATCTCACCCATCCTAATCCATATGCTGATGGTGGTGTTTACGGAGGTGATGGTGGCGGTGGAGGAGGCGGCGAATAACATGAGTAAAAGTTTTGTTCTTTCAGATGAAATCCTTGATCATAAAATAAATGATCTTCAAT
>ERZ802830.1298-NODE-1298-length-23962-cov-9.28385_pt1 | contig 23962 bp, 22 predicted proteins | sample MGYA00345654_ERZ802830 | MGnify/ENA primary metagenome ERZ802830 (study PRJEB30503, sample SAMEA104212375) | marine metagenome | biome: Westerlies Biome; feature: [SRF] surface water layer (ENVO:00010504) within the epipelagic zone...; material: water...
AAATAGCCACAGATGTTTCCATTTCAGGCGGGTCAATTGAAACCGTAAGCCCCCACCCAAACCTAGACCTTAGCCTCTCCTCCAAACCCTTGATTTCTTTTGGAAATTTATCACTGGTAATTATGATTTGGCTGCCACCCTCTATTAGAACATTAAAGGTATGAAAGAACTCTTCTTGTGATTTCTCTTTACCAGCTAAGAATTGAATATCATCAATTAACAACACATCAAGAGATCGGTAATCGTTTTTAAAACTGGTTAGGTTGTTGTGCTGTATTGCAGAAACCATTTCACCCACAAACCGCTCTGAGTGAACGTAAGCAATTCTCTTGTTTTGTTGCTGAGCTATGATTTCATTCCCTACGCTCTGCATTAGGTGTGTCTTTCCGAGGCCCACACCACCATATATAAAGAATGGGTTATAGGACTGCCCTGGGTTTTCGGCTATTTGGAGCGCTGCAGCGCGTGCAATTTGATTGCTTTTACCGCCAACAAAGTTCTGAAAGGTATAGAGACTATTGAGCGGTGTCCCTGCCACCTTTTTTTCAGGGAGAGTGGCGTCCGCACTCATGGCTGTCTCAGAAACATCATCACCAACTAAAATTGCCACCGATGTGTTGTTTGATCCCGCGTCTTTAGCAATCGATTTGATTTTTCCAAGGTAGTTTTTCTCAACCCAGTCAACAACAAACTTGTTTGGTGCAAACAGTGTTATCGTGTCGGAGTGCTCGTCTCGACTGTAAATTAGTGGCCTAATCCATGTATTAAACTGAGACTCTGAAAGGTCCGTCTTTAGCTCGTTTAGACACTGATCCCAGACGGTTTTTTCCATTATTTTCTCACTCAATATATGTTGTGTTGGAGCTGCGCTTGGCTTCAAACACAGATTTAAAATACTATACCTATCTATAAAACTTATCCACAGGTTGTTTATTTGTTGACTTATTTTGTTTAGTTAAATAACCTTTGCAACCCAAATTAGAATTTCTATCATATTGTTTTTAAATAAAGTTTTTATATCTCATGAAAAGAACATACCAACCAAGCAATCTTAAGAGAAAGCGAACACACGGCTTCCGTTCGCGCATGGCAACTAAAGCAGGAAGGCTTGTCATAAACAGAAGGCGAGCAAAGGGCAGAAAAAAACTTTCTGTGTAAAGCTTGATTCCCTCAAGCAATATAAGCTTTGACAGCGTCATCGAGACAGGACACCGCCTGTCTAATCAATACTATAAGCTTTTCTATATCTTTAAAAACAATGGAACGTGCCGCCTCGGCATAAGCCTGCCAAAATCAGTCATTTCAAGGGCACACGACAGAAACAGACTAAAAAGAGTGATCAGAAACTCCATGGGCCCCCTAAAGAAAGAAAAGCTTGATCTTGTTTTTCTTTTAAAAAAGAATCGTGTTCAATATTCAAAGAACGATGATATGATTGTTCGCGACCACCTCATTCGTGATTCAAAAACAATTTTACTAAAAAAAGACAACGATGGAATCAGCTAGAACATTTTTGTGGCTTACTTTTGGTGCATTATGCATGTTCTTGTTTGTTGAGTGGAACGAGCAAAGCGCACGCACAACCTTCACTGCGGTAGAGCAAAACCAAAGAGCCACACCTAAAACAGAGTATAACGATACCGCCGAGGCCAGCTCATCATCATTTCAGGAAAACCTACCCACCATTGATAGCAACACCATTGGAGTCTCAGAAACGGTAGCCCAGAGATCAGAAACAGCAAGCCTTTCCAATAGCGTACTTTCAATAACAGTTGACAGCAAAGGAGCAGATATTGTGGGAGCCACCCTGCTGAAATACTATCCCAGCAAAGACGATACGGAAAATAACATAGACCTCATGTATGTTAACAACCCTGTGTTTGAGTTTCACAGGCTTCAGTCCGGACTGCTTTCTTCCAGTGGTGGCAATAACCCATCCCATGTTGAAAACTATACGCTTTTATCTAAGTCAAGAAATACCCTTAAATATGTTTGGGACGCAAACGAAGCGAGGGTCACAAAAACAATTACTCTGAGCCCTGACAGCTACCTTGTTAAAGTTTCTTATGCGGTTGAAAATAAGACAGAAGAAACAAATACATACGTGCCTTATTATCAGCTGGTGAAGGATAATGTTGAGACCGAAAGATCCATGTTTGATGTGGAGTCTTACTCTTTTGATGGCGGAATCATATACGACGGCGATAGCTATGAAAAACTGTATGCAGACGACCTCATTGAAGAGCCGTATAAGAGAAGCCATGCGGGCGGGTGGTTCGCAAACATAAGGCACCACTTTGTTGTGGCTGTCCTCCCTGAGGTAGGTGTTGACCATAGGTATGAGGCCGAGCACGACCAGGCTGCAAACCTGAATAAACTGACTGCAATTTCGAATGACAAGGTGACCGTCTTTCCAAGGCAGAGGGTTGAAACGGGGTTCGAAATATTTATTGGGCCAAAGCTTCAAGACGAGCTCTCAAAGGCCAGGGATGGCCTAGAGGTTTCAGTTGAATACGGCAAACTCTCCTTTCTTGCAAAACCAATGTTTTGGGCATTAAATAAAAGCCACTCGTTTCTTGGAAACTGGGGCTTGGCAATCATTTTTGTGACCCTTATGATTAAGGCGGTTTTTTATCGCTTACAAGAATCTTCAAGCCGGTCTATGGCAAAAATGAGGGAGCTGGCACCAAGGCTCAAGGCTCTTAATGAGCGATACAAGGACGACAAAACAGCCCTTGGGCAGGCACAAATGGACCTCTATAAGCGTGAAGGCGCTAACCCAATGGCTGGGTGCTTGCCGCTTTTAATTCAGATACCATTTTTTATCTCTTTCTATTGGGTTTTGCTAGAAAGCGTTGAAATAAGACAGGCGCCCTTCTTTTTGTGGCTCGATGACCTATCGTCAAGAGACCCGTACTTTGTTTTACCACTTATTATGGGGGTTGTTATGTTCTTTCAGCAAAAGGCCAATCCAGCACCAGTAGACCCCGTTCAAGAAAAGGTCTTCATGTTTATGCCGGTTATGTTTACCTTGATGTTTGCCTGGTTCCCCTCAGGCCTCGTTCTTTATTGGGTCACGAACTCCGTCCTGCAGTTTGCACAACAATGGAACGTAAACAGGAAGATGGCCGCAGAAAAAAACTAACGTCTCGTTGAACAAAAAAATCAAAAAAATCTCAGGCACTATTGCTGCCCTATCAACCGCAAAAGGGATGGCGGGGCTGGCTGTTATTCGTGTTTCTGGAGCACAAGCAAAAGATATTTTTACCAAGGTCACCAAAGAACAACCCACACACATGAGGGCCAACTATTCGGGATTCTATTCCATAGAAGACCAAGAGATAGACAAAGGCGTGGCACTCTTTTTTGCTGCTCCCAACAGCTACACAGGGGAGGATGTTTGTGAGTTTAGCGTTCATGGAAGCCCAGCCATTATAGAAATGATGCTCGAGAGAGTTTTCTCGCTTGGAGCAAGGCAGGCGCAGCCCGGGGAGTTTACAAAGAGAGCATATTTAAACGATAAGCTTGATTTAACCCAAGCAGAAGCCGTAGCCGACCTCATTGAAAGCGTATCCTCAAAAACAGCAAAAGCAGCAAAGCGATCGCTCTCAGGAGAGTTTTCAAACAAGGTCAACGAGCTATTGGGCGAGGTCACAAAAATTAGGGCTTTGGTTGAGGCAATGTTGGATTTCTCAGACCAAGACCTTGATGAGACAAAGCACCCAGATTCACTTACAACAGCAACAAATGAAACAAAACAAAGCTTCCAGAGGCTTATTAAACAAACGAGAACGGGCATAAGAATCAGAGACGGCCTGGTGGTTACAATCTTGGGAAGGCCAAATGTTGGAAAGTCATCATTGTTTAATGAGATCTGTGGCAGCAAAAGGGCGATAGTTAATAGCAAGGCGGGCACAACCAGAGACATTGTTTCGGAAAGCATTACCATAGATGGCTTTCCAGTAAAGATTCTTGATACTGCAGGAATAAGAGAATCAGAAGATGAGGTTGAAAAAGAGGGCATAAAAAGAGCAATTGAGGCCGGAGACAGTGCCGACATGGTTTTAGAGGTGTTTGACGCGAGAGACTGGAAAAAGGAGGCGAACACAAATAACAATATCTTGGTACTAAACAAGGCGGACCTATTAAAAGAACCCCTAGAGCTAGATACAAAGAGGACACACCTTGTTTCAGCAAAAACCGGAGAAGGCATTAATAATCTGCTCGACCACATTTCAGCCCAGTTCACCGAAGTGGGCGATGATGAAACAGTCATTACAGCCAGAAAACGACACATGCAGTCGATCAAAGAAGCCTACGATGCTTTTTGCATTGCAGAGAGAGGCATCACCAAAAACAAAGAGCTTGATTTGGTTGCAGAAGAGCTTCTTCAGGCGCAAAATAGCTTAGCTGAGGTTACGGGCGAGTTCACGACAGAAGACTTGCTCGAAGCAATTTTTAATAGTTTTTGTATAGGTAAATAGTGCGCAAGCAAAAAGAAAATCATTTCGACACAATTGTTGTTGGCGGAGGACATGCTGGAACTGAGGCAGCCTCAGCGATTTCGAGAATGGGACATAAAACATTGTTGTTGACCCACACACAAAAAACTATTGGCCAAATGAGTTGCAACCCAGCCATTGGTGGTGTCGGCAAAGGACACCTAGCAAAGGAAATTGATGCAATGGGAGGCCTTATTGCAAGGGCGGCAGATCTTGCAGCCATCCACATAAAAAAACTAAACTCCAGCAAAGGGAAAGCTGTACAAGCAACAAGGGCCCAGGCTGACAGAGAGCTTTACAGCAAAGCAATACAAACCATGATTTCTGACCAACAAAATCTATCGGTATTTGAGGCCGCCGCATCAAATCTAATTATTGAAAACAATGAAATCAAAGGGCTTGTAACTGAAAACGGAAATAAATTCTTTTCTAGGGCCCTCGTTCTCACTGTGGGCACATTTTTAAACGGCGTAATGCACACGGGAGCTAAGCAAACAAAAGGAGGAAGAAAGGGAGATAAGCCATCAGTGATTTTGGCAGAACAACTGCTCGAGTTGATGCCAAGAACAGGCAGGCTTAAAACAGGAACGCCACCAAGAATTCTTAAAGCAAGCATAGATCTAGAGAAGTTGGAGGAGCAAAAAGGAGACAGCCCAAGACCAGTCTTTTCTTTCACCTCATCAAGAGAGGACCACCCTAAGCAGGTGAGCTGTTTTATTACACATACAAACAAAAACACACACGAAATCATACTTGGTGCACTAAAAGACTCTCCAATGTATTCAGGAACGATTCAGGGCGTGGGTCCGAGGTATTGCCCATCAATTGAAGACAAAGTTGTTAAATTTTCAGAAAAACCCAGACACCAAATTTTTGTAGAACCAGAAGGCTTAAGATCAAAAGAGGTCTACCCAAATGGCATTTCAACCAGCATACCCTTTAGCACACAAATTGAGTTTGTTAGAAGCATAAAGGGCTTTGAAAAGGCTGAAATATCACAACCAGGGTATGCTATTGAATACGACTACTTTGACCCAAGAGACCTTAACCCAACACTAGAAACAAAAAGTATATCGGGACTGTTTTTTGCCGGACAAATAAACGGCACTACTGGGTATGAGGAGGCAGCAGCCCAAGGGCTAATTGCTGGCATCAACGCAGCGCTACAACTACAAAACAAAGACCCATGGACACCCAAAAGAAGCGAAGCTTACCTGGGTGTATTGGTAGACGACCTCGTCACCAGGGGTACAAATGAACCTTATAGAATGTTTACAAGCAGGGCAGAGCATAGGCTGATGCTGAGAGAAGACAACGCCGACAAAAGGCTAACCCCTGTCGCAAGAAACATGGGCTTGGTTTCAGAAGAACGATGGAAACACCATTGCCAGAAGATAGAAAAGCTTGAAAGAGAAATCAAAAGACTCAAGGACACAAAGATCAGCAGAGAACAACTAAAAGAAATAGACAGCCAGTCAAAAAAAGACGATGCCAGCAAAACAGCATTTGATCTGCTTAAACGACCAGGCGTCAAATATAGCAAAATCATCTCACAAATAGGAGAAAGAGAAAGCTATCAACCAAAAGAGTTGCTCGACCAGGCGATTGATGAGCTGGTTGAGACAGAAGCAAAATATGAGGGTTATCTAAAGCGACAAAAAAGAGAGATTGAGAACCAAGAAAAATACTCTAGTATAAAACTACCAAAAAACATTGATTATTCGAGCCTCCCCGGGCTATCAAACGAGGTAAGACAGAAGCTCAAAGAGTTTGAGCCAGCAACAATTGGGCATGCGGCACAGATTCAAGGAGTAACACCGGCCTCGATATCCGTGTTAATGGTCCACCTCAAAAAACAACAAATTAAGAGAGCGGAGGGAATGTGAAAAAAAGAACAGTAATAATAATGACGAGCTTTTTGCTGTTTGGGTGCGGCCCAAAAGTGAGCAACGAAACCCCAACAACAGAGTCGCTAATGATCGGTGGACCATCCGGTAATGAGCTTGCCCAAGAACAAGTGTTTAGAAAAAACAATGGATCCGATCCTGGCACCCTAGACCCACACAGAGCAGAAGGCGTGCCCGCATCAAACGTATTAAGAGATTTATATGAGGGTCTTGTTTCCGAAGCTGCAAATGGAGATTATATCCCTGGCGTTGCTGAATCATGGAGTATCTCTGAGGATGGAAAAACATATAGATTCAAAATCAGAGAAGAAGCAATTTGGAGCAATGGAGATAGGGTCGTGGCAGAGGACTTTGTCTTCTCTTTGCGACGAAGCGTTGACCCAAAAACGCTCTCAAACTATTCAAGCATGCTTTACCCAATCAAAAACGCGAGAGACGTTGTGCTTGGCAAGCTGCCAACAGACATGCTCAGCGTTTCTGCTGAGAACGAGAAAACACTCGTTATTGAGCTGGAAGAGCCAACACCATATTTTATCAGCCTGCTTACCCATTCAACCACTTACCCGGTTCACCCGCCCTCTGTAAAGGAGTATGGCACCTCGTTTACCAGGCCCGAGAACATGATCAGCAATGGCGCATTCACCCTTAAAGACTGGAGAATACAGGACTATATCTTGCTTGAAAGAAATGAAAAATATTGGGATAACCCAAGCACGACACTTAGTCAGGTCTACTATTATCCCCTTGATAACCCCGATGCTTCCTTAAGGCGCTACAGGGCAAATGAACTGGACTTCACAGACACGACCCCAAGCGAACAGCTTCCGTGGATTAAAAAAAACCTTAAAGACGAGCTAAAAATTACACCCTATTTTGGGAGCTATTACTACGGCTTTAATAACTCAAAACCTCCTTTTAAGGACAACCCAGAACTAAGGATGGCACTCTCATTGGCTGTAAACAGAACGATCATCACCGACATTGTTTTGGGCGCAGGACAAATACCCGCATTTACATTTGTCCCACCGGTTAAGCAATACCAAGGGAAACAACCTGAGTGGGCCAAGCTAACCCAAGAAGAAAGAGAGGGGCTTGCGAGGGAGCTGTATACTAAGGCAGGCTACTCAGACGCAAACCCATTGAGCATTGAGATCATTTACAACACCAGTGAAAACCACAAAAGAGTGGCCTTGGCGGTTACCTCAATGTGGAAAAAAGTACTGGGTGTCGAGACAAAACTAAGAAACCAAGAGTGGAAAGTTTTTTTGGAGACCAGAAGGCTTCAAGAGGAAACAGAGGTTTTTAGAGGCGGGTGGATTGGAGACTATGATGATCCCTACACTTTTTCAGAGTTGCTCCATTCTGAAAATGAAATGAACCATTCTGGTTACGCGAGCGAGGAATATGACGCCTTACTAAGGTCCGCCTCTTTAAGGCCAGCAGGAAAAGAAAGAACCAATGACCTGCTTCAAGCAGAACAGGTAATGCTAAACGATATGCCGGTGATCCCCCTATATTTTTATGTCAGCCAACACCTCATAAAACCATGGGTCTTTGGTTTAGAGGGCAACGTTATGGACCATCATTATTCAAAGTACGTAAAAATACTAAAAACAGAAACCTTGATCAGTGAGTAATTTTCGTTTTGTCATCGGCAGGTTTTTGGGCGCAATCCCTACGTTACTGATCTTGATATGTTTGGCCTTTCTCCTGGTTAAGTCTGCGCCAGGAGGGCCGTTTGATTTTGAACGATCTTTGCCAGAAGAGGTTGAGGCAAACCTAAGGGCTGCTTACAACCTGGATGACCCCGTTTACTTACAGCTTTTTAAATATATTGGCGATCTTTTGCAGGGAGATTTTGGCCCCTCGTTTCAGTACAGAGACTATACGGTTACAGAGCTGATCGCAACAGGGTTTCCGGTTTCTCTAAGGTTGGGCACAGCTGCAATTTTCTTGGCACTAATATTTGGCTCAATCATAGGCTCAGTTGCAGCGCTTAACCAAAACAGCAAGCTGGATTACAGTGTTATGTTTTTTGGAATGATTGGTATATCGATACCCAATTTTGTAATGGCGCCATTACTGGTGTTGTTCTTTTCGATTGGTTTAAAGGCCCTACCAGCAGGAGGGTATAATGGAGGTGATTTTTATCACATGGTTCTACCGGTCGTCTCGCTGGCACTGCCACAAATGGCATACATTGCACGCTTAACCAGGGGCTCAATGATCGAAGTTCTAAGCAGCAACTTTGTAAGAACAGCAAAGGCACAAGGTCTTCCAACCAGGTCGATTTTACTCAAACACGTCTTAAAACCAACACTTCTTCCTGTGGTCTCTTATTTGGGCCCTGCAACCGCTGCAATTATTACCGGGTCTGTGGTTGTCGAGCAAATATTTGGCTTGCCAGGGCTTGGCAGATATTTTGTTCAAGGGGCTCTCAATAGAGATTACACGCTCGTGATGGGCGTTGTGGTTTTTTATGGCTGTTTGATTATCCTTTTCAATCTTATTGTCGATACGCTTTATGGTTTTATTGACCCAAGGATTAAACAAAACAGATGAAAAACACCAACTCACTGTTAAACGATGCATGGGCAGCACTCTCTAAAAACAAAGCAGCGCTGATCTCTGCAGCCACCATGGTGTTGATGGTGTTGATGGTGTTGATTGGCCCCTTTTTTAGCCCATATGCGATTGATGAAACAGACTGGTATAAGATTGCAGCACCACCGACTTTGTTTGACGGCCATATTTTTGGAACAGATGATCTTGGCAGGGACCTATTCGTTAGAACAATGTATGGCGGCAGAATCTCTCTTATGGTTGGCCTTGTGGCAACCATGGTGAGCGTAATGATAGGCGTAACTTATGGAGCGGTAGCGGGCTTTATGGGCGGAAGAGTTGACGCGTTAATGATGAGATTTGTAGATGTTTTATACGCAATGCCTTTTTTGTTTTTTGTGATTTTATTGATGGTTTTTTTTGGCAGAAGCATTTTTTTAATTTTCGTTGCAATAGGAGCCGTCAACTGGCTTGACATCGCCAGAATCGTAAGGGGCCAAACACTAAACATTAAAGGCAAAGAGTTTGTTGATGCTGCAAGGTCAGGCGGGGTTTCAACAATTAAAATCATCATGAAACACATTGTTCCAAACCTGCTTGGCGTTGTGGTTGTTTATGTTGCCCTAACCGTTCCACAGGTCATACTTGTGGAGTCCTTTTTAAGCTTTCTTGGTCTCGGCGTTCAAGAGCCAATGACCTCTTGGGGGGCGCTGGTAAATCAGGGCGCAAGACAAATGGAATCTTCTCCCTGGATGCTCATTTTTCCAGCGGTGTTTTTAGCAACAACACTATTTTGTTTCAACTTTATAGGCGATGGGCTGAGGGATGCTCTTGACCCAAAAGACAGGACAAGAGGAAATGACTGACCTGCTCACCACCAAAAACCTTAATGTCAGCTTTAAAAGCAGAGGAGAGACAATCCATGCCGTCAAAAACCTTAGTTTTAGCTTAAGGGGCGACGAAGTGCTTGGCATTGTTGGCGAATCCGGCTCTGGAAAAAGCCAAACAGTGTTATCGATTATGGGGCTCCTAGAAGCCAACGGCGCCGCATCAGGCAGCGCTGTCTTTGCAAAAAAGGAGTTGATCGGTCTTCCCACAAATGAACTCAACAAGGTTAGAGGAAATGAAATCGCAATGATTTTTCAGGACCCCATGAGCTCACTAAACCCTTACATTTCAATTGGCAAACAAATGTCTGGAGTCCTAAAAAGACACACAAAAATGACCAACAAAGAAATAAAAGAGAGGTGTATTGAGATGCTCCACTCTGTTGGCATCTCGAAGCCAGAGGAAAGGTTTGACGGCTATTCGTTCGAACTTTCTGGAGGCATGAGGCAAAGAGTAATGATCGCTTCAGCCCTCCTCACAAACCCAAAACTTTTGATTGCTGATGAGCCAACAACGGCACTTGATGTAACGGTTCAAGAAAAAATATTAGACCTGATATTGGATGTGAAAGAGAGGTTTAAAATGTCTGTCATTATGATTACACACGACCTTGGCGTGGTTGCCAGAACTTGTGACAAAGTATTGGTAATGAAGAGCGGTGAGCTTCAAGAGAGTGGAGACACAGAAGCAATCTTTTATTCGCCCAAGGCAGATTACACAAAAGAGCTTCTAGAGAAATCAAAAGAAATTAATCTTGACGACCAGCAAAAATATACAGAAACACAAGACGCAAACATTAAAAACAGCTTGGTCAAAGCCACCAAAGCAAGAGTTAGTTTTTTGCTTCCAAAAAAGACATTGTTTGCATCCGAGAACGTTTTAACAGCGGTCAACGATATCTCAATGGAAACACTGGATGGTGAGGTGCTTGGGATTGTCGGTGAATCTGGAAGCGGGAAATCAACATTGGCAAAGACCATATTGGGACTACAAAAACTTACATCGGGACAGGTTGAGGTGTTTGGAGAGAGGTTGGCCGCCATCAATAAAAAAGAACTCAAAGAGATCCGCAAAAAAATGCAGGTCGTCTTTCAAGACCCGTTCTCGTCCCTCAACCCAAGAATGACCGTTTTTGAGATTTTAAAAGAACCCTTGGACTCATTTTTCCCATCAATGACCAAGGAGTCAGCCCAAAAGGACATTGAAGACGGCCTAATGGAGGTTGGGTTGACGCCAGAATATTTAGGCAGATACCCGCACGAACTTTCTGGCGGCCAGTGCCAGCGGGTTGCAATTGCAAGGGCGCTTATGCCAAAGCCCCAACTGTTGATTTGTGACGAGGCCGTCAGCGCGCTTGACGCATCAATAAGAGGAGAGATCATAGAACTTTTGCTTAGAATAAAAAGCGAGAAAAAGTTAACCATGATATTTATTGCGCACGATCTTGCGGTTGTTAGAAAGATTTGTGATCGAGTAATTGTAATGCAGTCAGGAAAAGTTGTTGAGCAGGGCCCAACAGAGAAAGTATTTTTTGAGCCAGAAAAAGAATACACTGCAAACCTCTTGAGCGCTGTACCGGTTCCAGACCCAAAAATAGAAAAACAAAAATACATAAAAAGAACAGAAACATAAAAAACAAACAAAAGGAGCATTCATGTCATCATTACCAAATCAATTCAAATGCTTTAGGATCGACCAAGAGGACGACAAAATCGTTTCAGGCCTACAAGCGATTAGCATGGACGACATCAACCCCGGAGAGATAACCCTTAAAACAGAGTATTCAAGCATCAACTATAAGGATGCATTGGCCGCAACCGGCAAAGGAAAAATACTTCGATCCTTTCCCCTGATTGGCGGAGTAGATGTTGCAGGAGAGGTTGTAGAGAGCGATGACCCAAGGTTTGACCCAGGAGATAAAGTAATTGCAGCATGCTCAGGGTTGAGCGAGACAAACGATGGCGGATACAGTGAATACGCACGGATAAACAGTGAAGCCGCGATAGAGCTTCCAAAGCAAATGGACACAAGAACTGCCATGGCAATTGGCACAGCAGGCTTTGCTGCGGGACTCGCAATATTCAAAATGAAACTAAACAAACAAACCCCGGAGATGGGACCGATTGTTGTCACTGGCGCAACCGGCGGCGTTGGAAGCATAGCAATTGATATGCTCTCCTCATCGGGTTTTGAGACAACAGCAATCACAAGAAAGAAAACACATGACGAATACCTTAAAGCAATTGGGACCACGAATATTGTTTGTCTTGAGGAAATGGAGCTTGGAGAGCGACCGCTTGAAAAGGCACAATTTGGCGGCGGCATAGATAACGTCGGTGGCGACCTTCTGTCTTGGGTACTAAGATCTACAGTGCCAGAAGGAAACGTTGCGAGCATAGGTTTGGCGGCAGACTTTAAACTGCCAACAAATGTCATGCCGTTCATACTGAGAGGCGTTAATCTTTTGGGCGTAAACTCAACCACGCTTCCAAACGCAGTCAAACAAGAGGTTTGGGACGACATTGCAAACAACATGTCACCCCAAAAAATAGACCAAATCGTGACCAAAGAGGTCACGCTTGAAGAGTTGCCTGACCAGTTCCAAGCATTTATTGAGGGAAGCATTGTTGGCAGGGTATTGGTGAAGGTCTGAGCCTCTCTAAAAGCGAAAAGGAACTACTAAAAAAAGGCTCAGAAGCCTTGGGGTTGAGCAGCACCCCTGAGCAACTCAAAAAGCAGGCGAAATACCTCAGTTTATTGTTGGAGACAAACAAAAACATAAACCTTACGGGCATCAGAGAGCCTAAAGACGCAGTCATAAAACACACGCTTGACTCTTTAAGCGCTTCAAGCGCCATTGAGGGGGTTAAAATTATAGACATAGGATCGGGAGGCGGAACGCCCGGCATACCATTGGCTATAGCGCTACCAGAAAAAAAATTCTATTTGATCGAAGCAACCCAAAAAAAAGCAAGCTTTCTAGATGAAACTGTAAGGACACTTAAGTTAGACAATGTTGAGATTATCTGTGAAAGAGGAGAGAGCGTAACCAACCTATCTGCAGACACCGTCATAGCAAGAGCATTTGGGACCTTGAACTACTTAGTAACAACATCGAGACACATGGTGTCCAAAGAGGGGCTCTTTTTAGCCATGAAAGGAAAGATTAATCCAGATGAAATCAAGGGACTAATCAGCGGCTTCAGAGTTCTACAAATTCAAGAAATTGAGGTACCCTATTTGGAAGCAACGAGACATTTTGTCTTCATAAAAAAACACAGATGACAAACATTATAGTAATCGCAAACCAAAAAGGCGGTGTAGGCAAAACAACCACATCCATTAATCTCGCTGCTGCCTTGAGCGAGATTGGTAAAAAAACACTACTGGTTGATCTTGATTCGCAAGGCAATGCCTCAAGCGCGTGCGGCCTCAGCCAAGAAAAGGACTTCTCTAGCGTTTATGATTTGCTTTTAGGCGATGCCGAAGCAAAAGAATGCGTCATTAAGGCAAGGGAAGATGATTTTGACATCATCCCTTCCAACAGAGATTTGATGGCAGCAGAAATACAGCTTTTGGAGCTTGAAAACAGAGAGCTGACCCTAAAAAATGCACTCCAGAGCATTTCCGCTGAATATGATTTTATAATCATTGACTCCCCGCCATCCATGAATATTTTAACACTTAACGCCCTTTCATTTGCAAAACACCTAATCATACCTGTTCAATGCGAATACTATGCACTGGAGGGCATGACAGGCATGCTTGAGTCAATTTATCAAATAAAAGAGAGCATAAACCCCCAGCTTGACCTTATGGGAGTCGTGAGAACCATGTTCGACAGCAGAAACAGCTTGGCCGTAGAGGTTTCTGCCCAACTTAAAAAATACTTTCATGACAAGCTTTTTTGGACATTTGTACCGAGAAACGTTCGTTTGGCAGAAGCACCAAGCCATGGAATGTCTGCGTTAAAATATGATCCTGGTTGTTCCGGCTCAAAGGCATATCTTTCTCTTGCCAAAGAGGTCGTCAAAAAAACCATGGAATCATAGAAGAACGGGGTTAAACTAGTCACATGTCAGACAAAAGAAAAAGCCTAGGAAGAGGCTTGGACGCCTTACTGGGCCAGCCGGGCGAGGTCGAAACAAAAAATCAAAAACAAGGGCTGACAGAAATACCCATTGAACAGATAGGACCCGGACCTTTTCAACCAAGAAAACAGATTGATGAATCTCAGCTCAACGAGCTTGCACAATCCATTAAAGTACAAGGCGTGATCCAGCCGATTGTTGTGAGAGAGAGAGCGATAGCGGACTCCCACACAGGCGTTAGGTTTGAGATTATTGCTGGGGAGAGGAGATGGAGAGCCACACAAATAGCTGGGCTAGAGAATATTCCTGCCGTCATAAGAACCATTGCTGACTCAGAGGCGGTTGCGGTTGCATTGATTGAAAACATTCAGCGAGAAAACCTAAACCCCTTGGAGGAGGCAAATGCATTTCAGCGCTTGATCATTGAGTATGAAATGAGCCATCAAGAGGTTGCAAATTCCGTAGGAAGGGCTCGAGCAAGTATTACCAACGCCCTAAGACTTCTTGATCTACCAAGCAGCGTTCAAGAGTTGGTCAACAAAAAAATGTTAACGATGGGACACGCAAGAGCGTTGCTTTCTATTGAGGACAGAGGCATGCAGCTAGAAGTCGCAAACCTTATTGTTGAGAAGGGATTGTCTGTTAGGGAGGCTGAGGGGCTGGTTAGAAAGATTGTAGAAAAGAAAAAACCAAACCAACAAAAAACAACGGTTGACCCAGATATACAAAGGCTGGAAAAAGATCTAACCAACAGGCTTGGAGCGAGGGTTTCAATTAAGCATAAAAAGACAGGCAGCGGAACATTAAGCATCAAATATTCAAGCTCTGATGAGCTCGAAGGCATACTTTCTAAAATAAGATAAGCAAAAAATGAGCCGAGCAAGGTCACCCAAGGAAATTGCATTTTTGATACTGCTCTCTCAAACACTTACTGGCCTTATGGCCGCCACATTGTTTTTTTATTTTTTAGGTTTTGAGAGCGCAAGATCCTCTTTTATAGGCAGCGGCATAGCTGTTTTAACCTCTTTGCATTTGTTGAGCGTTTTGTTTGGCGACAAAACAAAAAAACCCAAAAGCATTGTGAACACACTGTATCTTCTCGAAGCCTTTAAGTTCTTGCTGACGGCACTCTTTTTCGTAGGCGCAATAATCTTGCTAAAAGCAATTTTTTTCCCATTGATAATAGGGTATAGTGTTGCCATTTTTATGTATTGGCTATCGTTATTGATCACCTGACTTAGGAACAATGAGAAACAATTTCATCAACAAAATACTCCTCGCAATGGTTGGATGCTTTTCTTTTGGCAATGCATCTGCGGCAGAGGGAGTAGGCTGTTTTGGCCCCACAAAAGAAAAAGAGTTTTCTGCCAATGAATACATCTCTCATCACCTTTCCCACTGCACAGTAGACACCCCAATAGGGATAATCCATGCCGACAGCGTTTTTTATGCTGTTTTTATGGCAGCGCTCTTTTTGTTTGTGTTTTATCGTTTTGCAAAAAAAGCCAGTGCCGGCGTTCCCAGCAAGGGACAAAGTTTTATCGAGATGATCATCGAGTTCGTTGATGAGCAAGTTAAAGACACCTATCATGGCAGTAGCAAACTCATTGCGCCTTTGTCGCTTACAATTTTTGTATGGGTCTTTTTAATGAACTTTATGGACTTGTTGCCAGTGGATATGCTGCCTAAGGCTGGAGAGATGATGGGCATTAAGTACATGAGGGTTGTTCCAAGCGCAGACCTCAATGTTACATTTGGCCTCTCTGTCACCGTGTTTCTACTAATTCTATATTACAGCATCAAAATAAAGGGCGTTGTGGGCTTTGCAAAAGAGCTGGCGTTTCAACCCTTTGGCAAAGCAATGATGCCTTTTAATCTTCTTCTAAAAGTGATCGAAGAGATCGCAAAACCAATTTCACTCGGCCTGCGCCTATTTGGAAACCTGTATGCAGGAGAGCTTATCTTTATGATTATCGCAATATTTACTGCCGGAGGAGGAGTCATGTATCTCCTTGATCTTGGAATGCTTCCGCTTGCGATCGGACAATTTATTTTGGGACTGATATGGGCGCTGTTTCACTTAATTATTATTTTGTTGCAGGCTTTTATTTTCATGATGCTGACCATTGTTTACTTAAGCATGGCACATGAGGACCACTAATTTTTAATATATAAAATAAGGAGATAAAAATGGAATTTGTACAAGGCATGACGTTGGTAGCTGTAAGCATACTGATTGGAATGGGAGCCTTAGGAACCGCAATAGGCTTTGGCCTCTTGGGCGGACGCTTTCTTGAGGGGTCGGCTAGACAACCAGAGATGGTTCCAATGCTTCAGGTTAAAATGTTTATTGTTGCGGGACTTCTTGATGCCGTGACTATGATCGGCGTTGGTATTGGTCTGTTCTTACTGTTTGCAAACCCTTACCTTTCATAAAAAACTTTAAACGGAAAAAAATATGAGCTTGAACGCAACGCTGCTAATTCAAATGACCGTCTTTGCGGTGGTTGTTTTGTTTAGCATGAAGTTTATATGGCCGATGATAATGGAGGCCATTGAGGAAAGAAATAAGAACATTTCTGATGGGTTGGCTGCAGCTGAGCAAGGACAAAAGAAGCTTAGCGAAGCTGAAACAGAGGTAAACACTCTTATAAAAGAAGCAAAACAACAGGCCACAACAATTCTTGATCAAGCAAACACAAGGGCATCAAGCATTGTGGAGTCAGCAAAAAACGAAGGCACATCAGAAAGAGACAAGATAATTTCCACCGCTCATGACGAAGCCCAGCAAGAGCTAGCCAAGCTGCGAGAAACCTTGAGAAAGGAGGTCGCAGGACTGGCCATCAGTGGTGCTGAGAAAATTCTCACAAGAGAGATCAGCTCGGCAGACCATAAAGACATGCTCGATAAGTTAGCCAATAAACTCTAGATATGTCTGAATCAAAAACAATAGCCCGACCATATGCAAATGCCTGTTTTGAGGTCGCTCAAGACGGCGGAAGTGCTGGCGAATGGTTATTGTTTCTTGAGACAGCAGCAGAAGTTGTAAAGGACGAAGCGATGTTAGATCTTGTCAAATCTCCTGGCATAGATAAACAAGCACTCGCCAAAACAATTTTTACTATTGCTAACGAAGCATCAGATGTTTCCAAGTCAGATGAGAGAATGAATTTTGTTTCATTGTTGGCCCAAAACTCACGACTTGAGGCGCTTCCAGAAATAAAGGAGCAGTTTCAACAAATGAAGCAAGAGCTTGAAAAAGTGGTCGAGGCCACAATCACTTCAGCTAGTGAAATCAGCAGCGAGTCTTTAAATGTCATTAAGTCGGCACTTGAGGGGAAGCTTGGGCAATCTGTAAGTATAGAGGTAAAGATGGATGAGTCGCTTATTGGCGGCGCAAAAATCCAAATTGGCGACAATATGATTGACGCCTCTGTTAGGTCCCAGATAAATGAACTGGGTAGAATTTTAACGAATTAATGTAATAAGGATAGAAGAGATGGCAACCAAAGCATCTGAAATAAGTGAATTAATAAAACAGCAAATCAAAAACTTCGAACACGAAGCAAAGGCATCCGATGTCGGCACAGTGGTTTCCGTAACAGACGGCATCACCAGAATACACGGCTTAAACGATGTGCAATACGGAGAGATGATCGAGTTTCCTGGCGACACCTTTGGCTTAGCGCTTAACCTAGAGCAAGACTCGGTTGGTGCGGTAGTGCTTGGAGACTACACGCATATTTCTGAGGGGGCTCAAGTAAAGACCACAAATAGAATCCTTGAGGTTCCAGTTGGCGAAGGTCTTTTGGGAAGAGTGGTTGACTCTCTGGGAACCCCGCTAGATGGAAAAGGGGCTATTGACTCAGAACAAACCGCACCGATTGAAAAAGTTGCACCAGGCGTCATCTCAAGACAATCCGTTGACCAACCTGTCCAAACAGGACTGAAGTCAATCGATGCCATGGTGCCAATCGGCAGAGGCCAAAGAGAACTAATCATTGGCGATAGACAAACCGGAAAAACAGCCGTTGCTGTTGATACGATTATTAACCAGAAGGGCACAGGCATCAAATGCATCTATGTTGCAGTCGGACAGAAAAACTCATCGGTTGCTAATGTGGTTAAAAAACTAGAGGAAGAAGGCGCTTTAGAGCACACAATCATAGTCAATGCCGCAGCATCTGACTCTGCGGCAATGCAATACATTGCGCCGTATTCGGGCTGTGCGATGGGAGAGTATTTCAGAGACAAAGGCGAAGACGCGCTCATCATTTTTGATGACCTAACCAAGCAAGCTTGGGCATACAGACAGGTTTCACTGTTGCTCAAACGACCTCCAGGGAGAGAGGCATATCCTGGCGATGTATTCTATCTTCACTCAAGACTCCTTGAGAGGGCTGCGAGAGTAAATGCCGAGTACGTTGAAAAAGAAACGAATGGAAAAGTAAAAGGGCAAACAGGCTCTCTTACAGCGTTGCCGATTATTGAGACTCAAGCCGGAGACGTATCTGCGTTTGTCCCAACAAACGTGATTTCGATCACCGATGGCCAAATATACCTCGAAAGTGATTTATTTAATGCGGGCATTAGGCCAGCAATAAACGCTGGATTATCGGTTTCTAGGGTTGGCGGTGCAGCACAAACAAAAATCATTAAAAAACTTGGGGGCGGGGTTAGGCTGGCATTGGCACAGTACCGTGAGCTTGCAGCGTTTGCTCAGTTTGCATCCGATCTTGATGAAACCACCAGAAAGCAGCTCGAAAGAGGCCAAAGGGTAACAGAGCTAATGAAGCAAAAACAATACGCACCTCTGACAGTCGCAGAAATGGCCGTATCACTGTATGCAGCCAACGAAGGTTATTTGGATGACGTTCCTGCCGATAAGATCGTTGATTTTGAGGCAGCACTCCACGCAAACTTTGTTGACAGCGCTTCTGATCTTGCTCAAAAGATCAATGAAACCGGTGACTTCAATGATGAAACCGAAGCAGAGCTTAAAAAGTTCCTTGAAGATTTTAAAGCAACGGGCACCTATTAAAGAATGGCAAACGAGAAAGAAATACGAACAAAAATTGGGAGCGTAAAAAACACCCAAAAGATCACTAAGGCCATGGAAATGGTTGCTGCGAGTAAAATGCGACGCACACAGGAGACCATGAAAAAAGCACTCCCTTACGCCGATAAAATAAGAGCAGTGATAGGCCATATATATAATGCAAACCCAGACTATAAGCACCCATTCCTCGAGAAACGCGAGACCAAGACTGCGGGCTATATTGTCGTCAGTTCTGACAGAGGACTTTGCGGGGGGTTAAACGTAAACATGTTTAGAGGCCTTATTTCTCAACTCAAAGAAAACAAAGACAACAACGTTGATTCAAAGCTTTGCCTTGTTGGCGCGAAGGCAGTTCAGTTCTTTAGGTCAATAGACGTAGATGTTGTTGCGGCCGCTTCGCATCTTGGGGAAGAACCACAAGTTGAAGATTTAGTTGGCTCAATAAAAACCATGCTGGATGAATACATTAACGGGAACATAGACCAGCTTTTTATTGTGCACAATGATTTTGTAAACACAATGACCCAAAAACCAGAGATCAAAACACTTCTTCCAATAGATCCCGAGGACAGCGAACAAATGCAAGAACATTGGGATTACATCTATGAGCCAGACTCAAAAGAGCTTCTGGATTATATCTTAATGAGATACATCGAGTCGCAAGTTTACCGAGCGGTAGTAGAGAATGTGGCCTGCGAAATGGCAGCAAAGATGGTTGCCATGAAAAGCGCGACAGACAATGCGGGCAAATTAATTGATGAGCTTGAGCTGGACTACAACAAGGCGAGACAAGCGGCAATCACACAAGAAATTTCAGAAATAGTTGGCGGCGCAGCCGCAGTATAAATAGAAAGGATAATAAAAATGAGCACAGGAAATATCGTACAAGTAATCGGAGCGGTAGTAGACGTTGAGTTTCCAAAAGAAGCAATACCGAGCGTATATGATGCACTTACCCTTAAAGAGGGAGACTTAGTGTTTGAGGTTCAACAACAACTTGGCGACGGCATAGTCAGAGCCATTGCAATGGGAGCGAGCGAGGGTCTAAAAAGAGGGCTCGAGGTTGAAAACACCGGCGCACCAATCAACGTGCCCGTAGGACAGGAAACCTTAGGCAGGGTACTGGATGTTCTTGGAAACCCGATAGACGAAAAAGGACCTGTTGGAGCCAAAGCAAACAGGCCCATTCACGCAAAAGCACCCACATTTGAGGAACAATCGACAGAAGCCGACGTACTAGAAACAGGAATCAAGGTCATCGACCTACTCTGCCCGTTTGCGAAAGGAGGCAAGGTCGGCTTGTTTGGAGGTGCGGGCGTAGGTAAAACCGTTACTGTAATGGAGCTGATCAGAAACATCGCAGCAGAGCACGATGGCTTTTCGGTTTTTGCTGGCGTTGGAGAAAGAACAAGAGAGGGGAACGACTTTTATCATGAAATGAAGGAGTCAAATGTCCTTGATAAAGTGGCACTGGTTTATGGACAAATGAACGAACCTCCTGGAAACAGACTAAGGGTTGCATTGACAGGCTTAACAATTGCAGAGAACTTTAGAGACGAAGGAAGAGACGTCCTAATGTTTATCGATAACATTTACAGATACACTCTTGCAGGCACAGAGGTGTCAGCCCTGCTTGGAAGAATGCCATCAGCTGTTGGCTATCAGCCAAACTTGGCTGAGGAAATGGGAGTCCTACAAGAAAGGATCACCTCCACAAAAACAGGGTCAATCACATCGATTCAGGCGGTATATGTGCCTGCGGACGATTTAACAGACCCATCACCAGCAACTACATTTGCCCACCTTGATGCAACAGTCGTCTTGGCAAGATCAATTGCAGAGCTTGGGATTTATCCGGCGGTTGACCCGCTTGATTCAAACAGTCGCCAATTGGATCCTGGCGTTGTTGGACAAGAGCACTACGATACAGCACGCTCTGTGCAACAAGTTTTACAACGATACAAAGAGCTTCAAGACATTATTGCAATTCTCGGTATGGATGAGCTGTCAGAAGAAGACAAGCTCACGGTGCAAAGAGCAAGAAAAATCCAAAGATTCTTATCGCAACCGTTTTTTGTTGCGGAGGTCTTTACAGGCTCGCCTGGCCAGTATGTGTCTCTGAGAGACTCCATTAAGGCTTTCCAAGGAATCGTTGCTGGCGAATACGACGATCTTCCTGAACAGGCCTTCTACATGGTCGGAACGATTGAAGAGGCGGTTGAAAAAGCAAAAAGCATGTAACTTATGAGTTCGATCAGAGTAGAAATTGTCAGCGCAGAAGTAGCCATTTTCTCGGGTGAAGCATCAATGGTCGTTGCACCAGGCAAAGACGGTGATTTGGGCATAGCTCCTAAGCATACTCCTCTTCTTACAACGCTCAGACCAGGAGAGATTGAGCTTCACAAAGAAGACAATAAAAAAGAGTTCATCTATGTAACCGGCGGTATTCTTGAAGTTCAGCCACACATGGTTACGATTTTGGCAGACTCAGCGACACATTCTGAAAAGTTAGATGAGGAAGCCGCACTGAATGCCAAAAACCAAGCAGAAGAAGCCTTGAAAGGTGCAGATAAAAAAGAAGATTTAGATAAAGCACAAGCCCAGTTGGCGGAAGCCGCAGCAAGATACAGCGCGGTCAAAAAGCTAAAAGGGCGAAAATAAGGCCATTTTTTTCACCTAAAATACTGGTAATTTAGCCTGCTTTCTATTTAAACTACCTTGCCTTTTATTCAAAACAAAGAAACATGGCTTGGACAGCAGTAATACTCGCAGCGGGCAAAGGCACAAGAATGGCCTCGCCTAAACCAAAGGCACTCCAGAACCTTGCTGGAAAAGCCCTGATAGAGCATGTTCTGAGCACCCTCACAAGAGCAGATATAGATGATGTTGTGATCGTGCATTCTCCTGAGGCAAAAGAAGAGTTTGAAAACAACATACAAACAGAAACCAAAATAACCTATGCCGAACAGAGCGAAGCGCTTGGTACAGCACATGCAGTAAAAACAGCGCTTCCACATGTCTCAACAGATAATTTCTTAGTGCTTTTAGGCGATGTACCACTTCTTTCTGAGTCTTCAATTATCAAGATTAAAGAGGGGCTTGAAAGCCACAAGCTTGTTATTTTAACCGCACACGTAAAGGATCCAACCGGATATGGGCGAATCAGTAAAGACAAAGACGGTAAACCATCCGCAATCATAGAAGAGCTAGATTGCAACGATGAGCAAAAGAAAATAAAAGAAATCAATTCAGGCATTATGGCTTTTAATACAGAAACGGCCAAAAGCCTTATAGAGAAAATAGACCCCAACCCAAAGAAAAACGAGTACTATCTTACAGACGCCATAGAAATTGCATATCATGAAGGCATAGGGGCAACAACGCATTCAACATCCGAGGAAGAGGTTTTTGGTGTGAACTCAAAAAAAGATCTCGCAGAAGCAGAGAAAATCAACCGCAAGAAGATTGCAGCTGACTTAATGGATGCCGGCGTAACCATCATTGACCCCGAGAGAATTGATGTTCGAGGAACTTTAACCTGTGGCAACGACGTAACAATTGATGTAAACACAGTCTTTATAGGCGATGTCAGGCTGGCTGATGGAGTAACAGTGGAGCCTTTTACTGTAATTGCCAACAGTGAAATTGGAGAGGCTACAAATATCCACTCCCACTCAAACATAGACGGAGCAAGCATAGGCTCCAGATGCAATATCGGCCCATTCGCAAGAATCAGACCGGAAACAGAACTAAAAGAAGGTGCAAAAGTAGGAAATTTTGTGGAAACCAAAAAAACGGTCATTGGCAAAGGCTCAAAAGTGAATCATTTAACATATGTTGGGGATGCAGTTATAGGAAAAAACACGAACATAGGCGCAGGAACCATAACATGCAATTACGACGGAGTGAATAAACACAAAACAGTTATAGGCGATGAGGTGTTTATCGGATCGGGCGTTGAACTAGTGGCCCCGATCGACGTTGAGGACGGCGCAACTGTTGGTGCGGGATCAACCATTTCAAAGCACGCACCCAGAGAAAGGTTAACGATAGAGCGCTCCAAACAAAAAACCATAGACGGCTGGAAAAGGCCTAGCAAAAAGGAAGAAAGCTAATGTGTGGAATCATTGGAGCGGCTTCTTCAAGGAACGTTGGAAAAATCTTAGTCAATGGGCTAAAAAAAATGGAGTATCGCGGATACGATTCTGCTGGACTGGCCCTAAATCAGGACGAAAAAGCTTTTCAGCTTCGAACCTTAGGCAAGGTTTCAAATTTACAAGATCTAATGATTCAAGAAAGGCCAAAGGCCAATTCAGGCATTGCACACACAAGATGGGCAACACATGGGGCTCCATCAGAAGCAAATGCACATCCTCACGGATCATGCGAGAACATATACATTGTTCATAACGGGATAATCGAAAACCATGACGAGCTTAGAGAAAGACTCACAAACGATGGCTATAAGATTGAGTCAGAGACCGACTCCGAGCTTATTGCTCACTTGATTCATTTCAATAAAACAAAGGGTAAAAACACACTAACCGCCCTAATAGAGACAACAAAAGAGCTTAATGGCGCATACTCAATCGCTGTGATTGACACAGATCAAAAAGGAAAAATATTTGCAGCCAAGCAAAAAAGCCCACTTTTGGTTGGAAAAGGCATAGAAGAAAATTTTATAGCTTCCGATCCTTTGGCAATAGCAGGACTTGCTGAATCATTTTATTTGCTTGAAGACGGAGACTTTGCAGAAATCACAGAAGATGAAATAAAAATTTTTGGCAGCGATGGTGAGCCAATCCTAAGAGAAGAGACCATAATAGACACGAGCGTGAAAGACGCATCGAAAGACGGCTACAAGCACTTTATGGAAAAAGAGATATACGAGCAACCCCAGGCAATAGCTAATGCCATTGAAGGAAGAACAGCAGGCGGAGAGGTTTTAGATAA
>ERZ802830.1300-NODE-1300-length-23945-cov-26.8433_pt1 | contig 23945 bp, 27 predicted proteins | sample MGYA00345654_ERZ802830 | MGnify/ENA primary metagenome ERZ802830 (study PRJEB30503, sample SAMEA104212375) | marine metagenome | biome: Westerlies Biome; feature: [SRF] surface water layer (ENVO:00010504) within the epipelagic zone...; material: water...
CTGCGGTTTTTTTGGCTGTAACTTTTTTTGTTACTTTTTTAGCTGCGGTTTTTTTTGATACTTTTTTTGTTACTGCCAATATATCGTAAAATTCTACAAACCCTCATTTAAATGAAGAAAAATACATTAAGATTTTCTAAAAGATTTTTTGATACTAGGTGGGACCAAGGAATCAGAATTTACATAAATATGGTAAAAAGATTCACCGTCTAATTGAGTCTGATAATCAATTTCTTGGATTTTTTCTAATTCTTCATCAGAAGCATTCAAAATTAATTCGTCTAAATGCTGCAAATTTTTTCTATCTTCAATATTCATTAATTTTTGATTGGAAATTTTGATTTATGAGCAAAAGTTGTCATATTAGACAAATTACTAAATTTACTATCACAATTTTAGAGAAAATATAATAGATGAATTTTGGTAGGCACCTTATGGAGACAAAAAATATTGGACTTCGAGGCATAGAAGTAGCTGATACCAAAATATCCAATATCGACGGTGGAAAAGGGAAATTAATCTATAGAGGATTTGATATCTTAGATCTTACAAAAAATTCAACTTTTGAAGAAACAGCATATCTTCTATTATATGATAAATTGCCAACAAAACAAGAATTAAATGAATTTAATACAAAATTAGTGGAAGCCAGATACATTCCAAAACAAATGCAAAAAAATATGGAAAATTGGCGTGGCGATGCAGATCCTATGGATATGCTTCAAGCATTTGTTTCAGCACTGGCAGGATATTATGATGAAGAATTTGCCAACAAAGATGCAAGTTATGAAAAAGCAATCAACTTAATTGCAAAAGTTCCAACTATCATCGCAAGTTGGCAAAGAATTAGAAATGGTTTAGATATTGTTGATCCAGATGCATCACTAAGTCATGCTGCAAATTTCCTATACATGATGTCAGGGGAAAAACCAGATTCAGAAGTAGAAAGGATTTTTGATGTTTGTTTAATTTTACATGCAGATCATACATTTAATGCATCAACATTTACAGCAAGACAAGTTGCATCAACACGTGCACATATGTACTCAGCATCTAGTGCAGCTATTGGTGCATTAAGTGGAGAATTACACGGTGGTGCAAATACCGAAGTAATGAAAATGTTATTGGAAATTTCTGACATAGACAAAGTAGAGCCATGGATAAAAGAAAAATTATCCCAAGGTGAAAAAGTTATGGGAATGGGTCATGCAGTATACAAAACATATGACCCACGAGCTCAAGTTTTAAAAGAACTATCAAGAAAGCTTGCAGCTAAAAGTAAAGACAAATGGTTTGATATGACAGAAAAGATTGAAACTGCAACAATTTCAGAAATGAAATCCCAAAAAGGGAAAGACATCTATCCAAACGTGGATTTGTACAGCGCATCAATTTACTATATGCTAAAAATTCCTGTTGATCTTAATACACCAATATTTGCCATTTCTAGAGTTGCAGGATGGGCAGCACATATCATCGAGGAGAAGTTTGCAGAAGCTGCACCAAAAACAGCATTGTATAGACCTAAGGCAGTATATGTTGGAAAATATTGCGGTCCTCAAGGATGCGAATACAAAACATTAGATTTAAGAAAATAATTTTAATTTCTTGTATCAAGCCATTCTTTTGCTTTTGAATTTACATCATGTTTGTACAAAACTTCAAAAACCATATCATAAAATGTGATACCTTTTTTTTGAGCCTGATCATCAAGCCATTTAATTCCATCAGATAATTCTGGATCAAATTCAGAGAACTCTACTAACTCATCAACCATTTTTGAAAAGAATGCCTGCGATTCTATCATATGTTCAACTTTCCAACTATGATCATAAAGGAACTATTCTAAATATATAGACAAAAAACCATTTTTTGATTGACAATTGGAACACATTTTGTATTTTAATGGGGATTTGAAGAAAATTTCATGGGTAATCCAGACTGGAGGTCAAGAACTAGCTCAAAGTAGAGTGCATGTTGAAAAATACAAGGACAAAATTACTAAAATTCAATCAAAATATGTGGCATTACATATTGCATTATTTTGGGGAATTGGCACATTTAAGATAAAAAATGAAGACAATGTAAAAATCAAATTAGATGAAGAAGTTATGTTTGATCAATTAAATTCAAAAACAAAAATTAACGATGAATTTATTGAAAATAAAATAAAGTTCATCCAAAGTTTCATCAAACAGAGAAAATTAAGAGTAGATTTTGAAAAAATTACTAATGAAAATAATTTATCAAATAAATTTTTAAAATAAAAGAGATTAAGACCGAAAACGGAGAGTTACTCGGTGAGATCTCTTAATTGTAATTACAATTTTGATTGAGAGTATAAGCAATAAAACAAATAATTGTTGAACAACATTAACAACACTCAGACATTAATTAGAGCGATCATATAGAATTTTCAACAGATTTTAAAAATTTATGTAATAATTTCAACAATATTCAAAAATTAGAAATGAAGGAAGAGATTTATCGACATTTCTTAGTATTAGTTAGAAAACAACGATTAGATTTATTTACTATACACCTAGAAATGGATCAATTATGGCAAGCATAGACAAAGCAGCAATTGTATTTTCAATTGCAATCACATTAGTTGGTGTCGGAATTGCAGCAATGGGAGGTTCAATGGACAACTCATCAGCAGCACCTACTCAACAAATGAGTTCTGCAACAAATACAGATGCAGCTGAAAAAGCAGCAGATGCAGCAGCAGCTAAAGCAGCAGCAGCAGATGCAGCAGCAGCTAAAGCAGCAGAAAGAGCCGCAGCAGCAGATGCAGCAGCAGCAGAAAAAGCTGAAGCAGCAGCAGCTAAAGCAGCAGCAGCAGATGCAGCAGCTAAAGCAGCAGCAGCAGAAAAAGCAGCAGCAGCAGATGCAGCAGCAGCTAAAGCAGCAGATGCAGCAGCAGCTAAAGCAGCAGCAGAAGCTGAAGCAGCCGCAATGGCAGCAGCAGGTCCAGAAACACATATCGTTGAAACTGCAATGGGAAGTGGTGCACCAGGATGTGAAACATCTAATGCATGTTACTTACCAGAAGACATCACCATTAATGCTGGAGACACAGTAAAGTGGGATAACGTAGACACAGCAGCACACACTGTAACAGGTGGTAGCCCAGCAGATGGTCCATCCGGAGCATTTGACAGCAGTCTACTAATGGCAGGTATGCCTTATTCATTCACATTTGATGATGCAGGTTACTACGATTACTTCTGTATGGTCCATCCTTGGATGGTTGGTAGTGTTACTGTAAACTAACCAAAAATTTTTCTTTTTTCTATTTTATTTTATTTTTTCTTATAGCTCGATTATATGCTACACCAAATCTATGAGTTTCATCCCTAGCATGTTGTAAAATTTGTAAGGACTTTTTATTTTTTGGAATTACAACAGGTTTGCTAATTTTTGGAAGGTATACTTCTTCATTTTCTTTTGCTAAAGAAACACAAGGTAATTTCAATCCAAGAGATTCTAAAGACTTCAGAGCAGCATTCAATTGACCCTTTCCACCATCAATTAAAATCAAATCAGGTAAATCAGAATTTTCCTCCAATAATCTATAATATCTTCTTTTAATGACTTCACCAATCATAGCAAAATCATCTCTACCCTGAATAGTTTTGATTTTGAATTTTCTATATCCAGATTTGTTTGGAATGCCATCAATAAAACTAGACATAGACCCAACTGCAAATTCAGCACCATGGTTAGAAATATCAAAACATTCAATGTTGTTAGGCAACGAAGGCAAATTCAAAAGTTCTTGTAATTCAACTAATGCAGGATTGGCACCTTTGGAGTGAATTAGTCTGATATTTTTTAATATCAAATTCATAATATCATTTTTTTTGCCACGTGTAGGAGTCATTATTTTTACATTAAATCCAGATTGTTCAGATAGTAAAGATTCTAGTAATTTTTGATTTTCAGGAATTTCACTAACGATAATGAATTTAGGGATTTTATGTGTGGAATAATACTGATAAAGAAAATTTGAAAAGGAATTATCGCCTACCAAATCAAAAAAGAACTTGTCACTATCTCGAATCACCCCATTGATCATTCTGAAATTCATTATTGTGGCAGTTTGTTCTTGAATTCCAATGCCAAAATACTCTTCATCAGAATTTTCAACATATTCCATTTTTTGTTTAGTCTGAAGACTACCAAGCCTGATCAAAGTATCACGAATATCCTTTGCACGCTCAAATTGTTGTGATTCTGCAGCCTGATGCATTTCATCTTCTAATTTTTTTGTAAAAATTTTTGTGTCGTTTTTACCTTTCAGTACATCTTCTAATTTTTTAACATGATCAGGGTATTTTTCTTGAGCATCTTTGAATTCACATGGACCTTCACAATTACCTAAATGATATTCTAAACAAACTTTTTTTGGCAAAGTTTTACAAATTCTAATTTGAAATGCTTTTCTTAAAGTTCCAATAGTCAATAATTTAGAACTACCTTGAGTAAAAGGACCATAAAATTTTCCTTTACCCAAAAATTTTCCATCTCTAGTTCTTCTAGCAACTAATAATCTAGGATATTTTTCATCAGAAACTCTCAAGTATGTATATCGTTGCTGATCTTTTAATTCAATGTTAAATCGTGGACGATATTTTTTAATCATATTTGATTCTAAAAGAAAAGCTTCACTTTCATTATCAGTTAAAACAAATTCAATATCAGAAATATTTTCAACTAATTTTTGAGTTTTATAATTTTGATTTTTATTAAAATAAGAACGAACACGGTTTTTGAGATTTTTTGCTTTTCCAATGTAAATAATTTTGTCATCAGAATCTTTCATTAAGTAAATACCAGGATTAGTTGGAATGGTGATTTTAGAAATATCAAAAGTCATTTTTTCATTAATTTTTTCAAATATTTTCCAGTATAACTGCCAGGAGATTTTGAAACATCAAGAGGGGTACCAGCAGTCACAATTCTACCACCTTCATCTCCACCTTCAGGACCTAAATCAATCAACCAATCTGAATTTTTTATGATATCCATATTATGCTCAATCACCACTACAGTATTTCCCAAATTAACTAATCTGTTTAATACATCTAATAATTTTTGAACGTCTGCAAAATGCAAACCAGTTGTAGGCTCATCTAAAATGTAAAGAGTCTTTCCAGTACCACGTTTTGATAATTCTGAAGCAAGTTTAACTCTTTGAGCCTCACCACCAGATAGAGTAGTGGATGATTGTCCAAGTTTGATATATCCTAAACCAACATCATTAACAGTTTGTAATTTTCTTTGAATAGATGGAACATTTTCAAAGAAATTCAATGCCTCATAAACGGTCATTTGTAGAACATCAGAAACATTCTTTCCTTTGTACAATACAGATAATGTTTCAGAATTGTATCGCTTTCCTTTACATTCATCACATTTTACATAAACATCAGATAAGAATTGCATTTCAATTTGTTTTACACCGTCACCTTCACATGCAAAACATCTTCCATCGGCAACATTAAAAGAAAATTGTCCTGGTGCATATCCACGTTCTTTTGATAATGCAGTATTAGAGTACAATTCTCGAATAGGTGTAAAAGCACCTATGTATGTTGCAGGATTTGAACGAGGTGTTCTACCTATAGGAGATTGATCAATAGCAATAACTTTATCAATATTATCTATACCAGAAATTTCTTTGTGAGCACCAGAACTGATATGTGTTTTAGAAAAATGATTTTCTAAACTTTTAAGTAAAATATCATTTATCAATGTAGATTTTCCAGATCCAGATACTCCAGTTACAGATACAAATAATCCCAAAGGAATTTCTACATCAAGGTTTTTCAAATTATTTTCAGATGCATCTTTAATAATTAAGGAACCTTCAGGTTTACGAATTTTATTTTCTAAAAGAATTAAAGAATCATCTTTAAGATAAGTTCCAGTTACAGATGTGTTTGATTGTAATATTTTTTTGATTGTCCCTTCAAAAACAATGTTGCCCCCATGCACTCCAGCACCAGGGCCTAAATCAATAATCCAATCTGAATTCCGTATTACTTCCTCGTCATGCTCTACAACAATGATAGTATTTCCAAGATTTCGTAGCTTATTTAGCGTTTTAATTAGTCTAGCATTATCACGTTGATGTAATCCAATTGTGGGTTCGTCAAGGACATACAAAACACCCGTGAGATTAGAACCAATTTGAGTAGCCAATCTAATTCGTTGAGATTCTCCTCCAGACAATGTGGAACTAAGACGATTTAAGGTAAGATAATTTAATCCAACATTAATTAAAAATTCTAAACGTTCTTTAATTTCTTTAAGAATATCTCTTCCAATATGTTGTTCCGTTTCAGTCAATTTCAAATTAGAAAAGAAATCAAAACAGTTAGTGATGGACAAATCACACACATCCATTATTCCCAAATCATTAATCGTAACTGCAAGAGATTCAGGTTTTAGTTTTTTACCATTACATGTAGTACAATGAGTATCACGCATAAACTGCTTGAGCCATTCACGTTTTGATTCAGAATCAGTTTCTAGAAAAACTCGTTGAAGGTTTACAAGTACACCTTCAAATGCATTAGTGTACTTCCATGAAGAATCTCCAGATTTAGAATTATATTGAAAATCAATTAAATCAGATGTTCCATTTAAAATAATTTTAAGATGTTTTGGTTTTATTTTTTCAATCGGAGTCATAAGATCAAATCCAAATTTTTCACCAACTGTTCTTAATGCTTGTCTCCTAAATGCAGAAAATCTTCCGCTCCAAGGAACAATCGCACCATCTAAAATTGATTTTGATTTATCAGGAATTACTAAATCAGCATCAAATTCCATTTTAACTCCCAAACCATTACATGTTTTACATAACCCAAATGGAGAGTTAAATGAAAAATTCCTAGGTTCAAGTTCACCAATAGTTAGTCCACAATGTGGACAAGCATTATTCTGAGAAAAGATTTTTTCAGATTTCTCGGATGAAACCATCACATCACCCTTTGAGGCTTTAATTGCAGTTTGAATAGCCTCAAAAATCCTAGATCTTTCAGATTTACTTGTTGAAATTCTATCTACAACAATTTCAATATTATGCCATTTTTGTCGATCTAATGGAGGTATACCATCATCTAGGTTCAAAATTTCACCGTTTAGTCGTATTCTAGAATATCCATCTTTTTTGATTTGTTCGAAGAGTTTCTCATAGGTACCCTTTTTTCTTTGAATAAGGGGGGATAAAATTAGTATTTTTTGTCCCAAAAAATCTTTGAGTACAGAATCACAAATTCGTTCAACAGATTGTGTAGAAATTTTTCTTTTACAATTTGTACAATGAGGTATTCCAATTCTAGCAAAAAGTAAACGCATGTAATCATAAATTTCAGTAGTAGTACCAACAGTTGAACGTGGGTTTTTACTAGTAGTTTTTTGTTGAATTGCAATTGCAGGAGATAATCCTTCAATTGAATCAACATCAGGTTTATCCATCATTTCCAAAAATTGACGAGCATAAGAAGAAAGTGATTCAACGTATCTTCGTTGTCCTTCAGCATAGATGGTATCAAATGCCAAAGTAGATTTTCCAGAACCAGATAAACCACTAATTACTACCAATTGATTTTTTGGAATATCTACATCAATATTTTTTAAATTATGATGGCGAGCTCCTCGAATTTTTAATTTATTATCTATCATTTCTGTATTCAATCTCCTTTTCTAATCTTTTAATTCTATCACGACAAGAAATTGCTTGTTCAAAGTCTAACTCTTCAGAATATTTTTTCATTTGGGCATCTAAATCAATTACATCATTTCTAAGATCATGTATTGATTTTAATTTTGATTCATCTAACACAATTTCTTGTTCAGGAACAGATTTCATAATTGTTTTAGGTACTATTCCATGTTCTTCATTGTATAGAATTTGTTTTTGCCTACGGCGAGTAGTTTCATCAATAGTATTTTTCATAGATTTGGTATTTGTATCAGCATACATTATTACAGTACCAGTTACATTTCTAGCAGCTCTACCACAAGTTTGTATCAAACTAGTGAAATTCCTCAGAAAGCCTTCTTTGTCAGCATCAAGAATTGCAACAAGTGAAACTTCTGGAATATCCAAGCCCTCACGAAGAAGATTAATTCCCACTAAAACATCAAATTCACCTAGACGTAATTGACGAATAATTTCAGTTCTTTGTAATCCATCAATTTCTGAATGCATGTATCTAACTCTAACATCTTTTTTTGAGAGATATTCAGCTAAATCTTCAGCCATTCTTTTAGTTAATGTAGTAACTAAAACACGTTCAGAATTTTTAGATCTTTCATTAATTTCAGAAATTAAATTATCCATTTGGTCTTTAGTAGGCCTAATCTCAATTTGTGGGTCAAGCAAACCTGTAGGACGAACTAATTGTTCAACAATTTTTGCAGATATTTTTTTTTCATATTCAGAAGGAGTAGCTGAAACAAAAATAGTATTTTGAATGTATTCTTCAAATTCTTCAAATTTTAATGGTCGATTATCATATGCACTAGGTAATCTAAAACCATAAGTTACAAGTTTGTCTTTTCTAGAATAATCACCTTTGTACATTCCATGTAATTGAGGTAAAGTTACATGAGATTCATCAATTACCAAAAGATAATCATCTCCAAAAAAATCCATTAAACAATATGCTTTATCACCTTCATTGCGTCCATCAAAATGTCTCGAGTAATTTTCAATACCAGAACAATAACCTAATTCTTCAATCATTTCTAAATCATATTTTGTCCTCATTTCAAGGCGTTGCTTTTCAAGTTCGTTCAATTTTGGTAAATGTTGTTTTAGTTCAGCCCTGATTGATTTTACAGCTCTTTTAGTAACATCCTTAGCAATCAGATAATGTTTTGCAGGAAAAATAGTCATTTGATTTATTTTCTTTTTTTCTTTTAGAGAGACATGATCAAGTAGAGTTATCTTTTCAATTTCATCACCAAACATGGAAATTCTAATTATATCTTCAGAATATGCAGGAGTAATATCAATAGTGTCCCCTTTAACTCTAAAATTTCCGGGAGCTACTTCAAGATCATTTCTTTCATATCTAGCATCAACCAATTTTCGAATTAAATCAGTTCTTTTGATTTCATCTCCAGTACCAACTAGAATTGAAGAATCTTTCCACTCTTGAGGATTACCTAGAGAGTAAATACAAGAAACAGTGGAGACAATAATTGTAGGTTCTCCCGATAATAGCATTGCAGTTGCTTCTAATCTTAATTTTTCAATTTTTTCATTAATTTGAGTATCCTTTTCAATGTAAGTATCAGTTTGTGGCAAATAGCTTTCAGGTTGATAGTAATCATAGTATGAAACAAAATAACCAACATTATTTTTGGGAAAGAATTGTTTCAATTCAGCATATAATTGAGCAGCAAGTGTTTTGTTATGAGAAATTACAAGTGTATTTTTACCAGTTCGGGCAATGACATTAGCAACTGAAAAAGTCTTCCCACTTCCTGTAACACCCAGTAAAGTTTGAACAGACTTTTTTTCTACACCCTCAACTAAAGCATTAATGGCTTCAGGTTGATCACCAGTAGGGTCATAATCAGATACCAGATCAAATTTAGAAATTTGTTCCAACATTTACAATCACTAAAAACTGAATTTAAAGCAATGGTGATATCAGGATAATTACCACTTGGGTTCATCAATCATTCTTAAACCACCATCAATTTCTTCAAAACCCATAATTTTTAGAGTGGTTTTTGCAGTAGCAGAATTCTTTTCAAGAATCTTTTTAGCTAAAATAATTCTATCAGTTGAACTCATATGTTGACCAATTTTGTATTTTCCATGAAGTGTCTGAGGATTAATTTTGATTACACTTACTGCATCTAAAACACGCATATCAGATTTTAATGGATCATAGAATCCTTCAGGCTGGTATTTCTCCATTAGTCCATTAAGAGCTAAAGTTTTTTCTTCCCTGTCAATAACAAAAGAAGCAAGTCCCTTGATAACGACACTAATGTACAAAGTATCAGCTAATGAAGCATTATGAGGATCCTCAAAATAAGAAGGTAAAAATTCCAATTCCCTATCAGCCTCAAAACCAACTTTATTATTTTTTAAAATATTATTCAATTTTTCACCTTTTACATGTGAATGCATATACACAGCATCATTTCTAAAAACAAAATTCATAGGAATTATTTGCGGAAATCCATTTACGTCAATGCTAGAAATTCTACCAACATGTTCATCGTTTAGAAATTCTTTAATTTTTTCATAAGATTTTATTTCAAGAACACCAACAAGTTGCATGGATTAATTTTTTAAAATTATGTTATAAATGAAGAGCAAATTCTATGGAAAAATACCTAAAATATAAGAAAGATTCAGAATCATTATGGATGATCCATATCTAAATGATTTGAGGGGAGAGTTCAATAGTTATTCAAATCAATTAAAAAAATTAAAAAAGAAACTTCTTAAAACAAATTCAATAGTTGAGCAAGAAAAAATTATCAAACAAATTGATTCTACGGCCAAAAAAATGGAGAATAATCAAAGACAATCAGTCAAGGTAACAAAATCAAGATTAAAAGAAAGGAAGAAAAAATCAAAAAGATAGAATTATTCAGAATCTAAATCTTTTGATAATTCCTTAATTTGTAATATTTTGCATCCAAATTCATTACATTCAATCTTTATTTCTTTAGTCATACTAACTAATTACAAAAATAATCAAAAATACAGAACATTCTAAAAATTGACTTTATTGATTCAAACTTTTCATTAATGTAAATTGCTAAATTTAAGACTAATTTGATTAAAACTAATGGGTTTTGATGAAGAAAGGGAAGAAGCAACAAATCAAGTAGTCAATATTTTAGAAGAATGGGGCTCACAATCAAAATTTATCTGGTTTAGAGAATTACATAGAATTACGGATATCGATAAAGGATTACTTCGTAATATTATCAATGAATTAAAAAAATCTAGAGAAATCAAAGAAATGCATGGGACTAACAATAGAATATTTTTTTGTCTTAGGAGATATTACATAAAATGTCGAGATGTTGAATTTAGATTCAAAGGAAAGGAGATCATGTTAAGAGATGGAAGTAAAACAAAGATAATTCAGGGTTCAACAAATTCCACAGAACGAACAAGAAAAAGATTACTGAAACAAGCTACTAAAAGAAAATCAAAACAATCTGCAAAAAATAAAAATCAGCACAATTCACGAAATCGCTAAAAATCTTCAGATTGTCGTCTCATGAATTTTGATTCAGCACGTTTAATTTTTTCTGATTCTGCAACATCTTCACTCATATCATATAGATGATGTAATTTCATTTCAGGAACTAATTCATCATTTTTTTCATCATTCAAATCTATTTCAATATTAGATAGAATTTCTAAATTTTCATCTAAAATGTCAAGACATTTTTTTACAGCATCTGGCAAATCATCATTCATAATAATACGTAAAATTTTCACAATAAATTGCGTTATAACAGTTTAGGATTAACCGAATTTTTCCTTGTTTTTCTGACGTAATGCAGGCATAACATGACTTGCAAATTTATCAATTGAACCAAAGTAATTCTTACCCCAGAATCGAATAACAAAGTGGTTAACACCAGCCTCCATGAATCGCTCAAATACAGGAATGATATCTTCAGGAGTTCCAACTGCAGTTGATGAACGGGCAATAGGATCTGGAATTTTAGTTGCAGCCTCTCGCATTTTAACAATCCAACTTTGGTCAGACATAGAATATTCTGTAAAGTATTTGACGAAATCAAATCCTTCAATTTCTTTTAATCCATGAACTCTCAAAATTTCTGGTTTAAACAAACTAACTTTGACAGCTTCTTTCATTTTTGCCCATGAAGCTTCTGCATCTTCAGAAAAGTAAACATCAATGTCCAATGCCATCTCAAAATTATCTTTATCTTCTTGACTTCTGCCATATTTGTCCATAGCAGTTTCAATTTGTATTCGATGATCTTCAAATAATTCTGGAGTATAACCGATAGGTAACCAACCTTCACCAAGTTTTCCAGTTAAATCTAATGTTCGTTTTCCACCAGATGCCATGTAAGTAGGTGGATGTGGTTTTCTAATCGGAGGTGCTTGCAAACATGCTTTTTCTAATCTATAGTATTTACCTTCGTAATCTACAGTTGTATCAGGATTAGAATGATATAATTTTTTAATAACTTCAATTTGTTCAGCCCATTTTGAAACTGGTTTTTCAAATGGAATACAAAATTCTTTTAGATTTTGTGCTTCACCTGCACCAATACCAAGAATTGCTCTACCTTTAGATACTCTATCCAAAGTAATTGCAGCCAAGGCAATATTTGATGGGTGTCTTCTAATTGCATCAGTAACACATGTTCCTAATTCAACATTATTTGTAACTGCAGCAATTGCAGATAACATAACCCAAGGATCTAAAACAGTGGCATTTTTCCATTGTGGGACGTTGGTATGGTCCATATAGAAAATTGAGTCATATCCAGTTTTATCAGCAAGCATACATGCTGTAAGAATTTGATCTTCAGTATATCCAGCTCTAGCAACATTTAGTCCATTTTGAATACCAAACTTGAGATTTTTATGTGCCAATTGATATGATTCCAAATCATTATAATAAAAAGTTTGAGAAAGCTGCCAATTTCGCAGTTTGTAAATAAAAGAAAAAGAAGTAAAAAAGAAATTTTTAGAGATTACCTGCTTTGATATCTTCCAGACATTTTACTACATCATCTTTTGATATTGGTATTGGATTTGGATCCAAATGTCCTTTATCAGTCATGACCGTATCAGCAGCTTCAGAAACATCAGTTTTGAGTTCTAATTTATCAAAACCAAGTTTATCCATTGCTTCTTTGAATCTATCATAGAAGATTGATTTGTTATGTTTGTGTGCAACTGTAGTACAAGATGACAAGGAATAACCATGAGGTACACCTTCATTTGAGAAAACATAAGACAAAGCATGTCCCAATGTTGTTGAACAATTTCCGAATCCCATTCCAGATAACATTGATCCATATGGATAATTTTCTGGTTTGTCATTCATGATTGCATCATAAAGAATCTCAAATGCTTGTTTACAGAGAGTTCTAGTCAAGTCATTACCAAGTTTACTATCGTAACCTTCAGTAGCTTGAGCACATGCATCACAGACAGAATTTTTGATGACTTGTTCTGGAGTTCCATCCATAAAGTAGGAATCAACTACAGCCATGTCAGCTAAGAATCTGTCTTCACGTAACAATTTCTTTTTTCCATCAAATTTTAGAACACAATAAGTTGTCATTTCAGCTCCAGTTCCAAATGTTGTTGGAATAAGGATTTTCTCTTTGTTCATTTCAGGTGCAGCGTATTTTACTACATCCATAGAACTTCCACCACCCAATCCGATTAAGACTGAAGGGTTTTTGTCTTTGAATTTAGAAATGACAGTATTGACATCATCAATTGATGGTTCAGGTTTTACTTGATCATACAACATATAATCCTGAATTCCCATTCTTGCTAACCATTTGTCAGACAAAGCTGGCGGAACGGTTGTTACAACTAGGGCATTTTTTGGATATTCTGTTTCACCAAGTGCATTTTCTCCAAAATTAATAACTTTTGGAATGCGTACTGTATGCATAAAAAAACACCATTGGTTTGTTTATTATATCTTACAGTGATGTAGATCATATGATAATTCAGAACTTTGAAGAATTAGCAGTAACGGATAAGAAAAAAGATTGTTTAGAAATTTTAGAAGCAGGTCTTCAAGCAGCAAATCCTCAGAACATATTACCACATTATGTTACACCAAATGAAATTAAAATTAATGGAAAAGTTATCGACATATCAAAATATTCAAACATTTACACAGTAGCTTTTGGAAAAGCAGGAGATTCGATGACTAGAGCAATAAATTCAATAATTTCCATAAAAAGTGGCATCATAGTAATACCAAAAGGTTCAAAAGCAAAAATCAAAGGTAAAAAATTTCAGATTTTTAATTCAAACCATCCTAAACCTGACAAAACAAGTGTCAAAGCAGCAAAAGAAGTAATGAAATTTGTTGAAAATAAAAAGAATAAGGAATTAATTATTTTTCTTGTGTCAGGAGGAGGGTCATCATTGCTGGCAATGCCCGATGAAATTACATTAAGTGATAAAGTTCATGTTACAGATTTGTTATTAAAATCAGGTTCAACAATTCAAGAATTTAATTGCATTAGAAAACATCTATCAAAAATCAAAGGTGGAAAATTAGTTCAAAATATGAAATGTGATGGAATAAGTTTGATCATGTCAGATGTTGAAGATGATGATCTATCTTCAATTGCTTCAGGAACAACATACATGGATAATACAACTTATCAAGATGCAATGGACATCATAGAAAAATATAGATTAAAAAGAAAAATTCCAATCGAGGTATTGCAAGTATTGGGAAATGGTTTGCATGATCAAAAACCGGAAACACCTAAAAAATCAAAAATTGATAATTTCATAATTGCAAATAATAGTAATTGTTTAGAATCAATGGAAAAAATAGCTCGGACAAAAGGATACAAAGTGACAAAAATTCAAAATTATGGGGATATCAAAGAAGTAGTGAAAAAAATTCTAGAGAATATTTCTGAAGAGCAAAAAACTTGTTTAATTTTTGGAGGAGAACCAACTGTCAAAGTATTAGGAAAAGGAGAAGGAGGTAGAAATCAAGAATTAGTATTAAGAATTTTAAAAAATACACAAAAATTTAAAAAAATCACAATTGCATCAATGGGGACCGATGGCATTGATGGTAATTCTAATTTTGCAGGTGCGATAATTGACAATGTTAAAGTGGATTTGAATGTCATGAAAGAATTTTTAAAAAATAGTGATTCAGCAAGGTTTTTTCAAAAACAAAAAAGCAACATAAAAACAGGTTATACACACATGAATTTGACAGATATAGGCATAATTTTGAAATAAATTATCAACGCTGTCTTTCATAAAACTCTACAGGATGTTCAAATTGACGATTATAATCAACCTCTATCCAAAACTTTTCTTCGTCAATTTCCTTGCCTTCAGAAATCCATACATTTAGAATTTTTTGCATAAACATTTGAGTGGTGTTATCAATTTGAGGTCTAATTCCAGTTTCATTTTCTATACGATCCCGTTCTTCTTTGAATTTTTTAAGTAATTTTTTGAGATGTTTTCCATTGATATTTGCAGCTTTATTTTGTTTAGCAGCATCTAAATCTTTTTTAAAATTGGATAAAAAACCCATATCTAAACTAGAATGGTTTTTTTAAAAAGATTTACTCAAAAAGAATTTAAAAAATTATTCAATCAACCTGTTATCTTCTTTAATTGTATTTAGTACAAGATGAGTTAATGTATTTTCAACATTAGATATTGCAGATATTTTTTTGATAAATTCACTCAGTAATTCACGAGTTTTGAATTTTGCAATTATAACCATATCTGCATCTCCAGTAATATCATAAACTGCAATTACACTATCATTTTTTGCAATTTCATTTTCAATATCTAACATTTTACCTTTGTTAGTTTTAATTTCAATTATTGCAGTAATATCAAATCCAAGCAATTCATGATTCAAACGAGCTGAATATCCCTTGATGATTTTTTCTTCTTCCAGTTTTTTTATCCTAGAAAGAATTGTGACAGTGGATACACCCAATCTATGAGACAATTGTCGTGCAGATTGTCTACCATCTACTGAAAGATGTTTTAAAATTTCAATATCTTTATCATCCATATTAGATAATATTTACATCAAACAAATATTTAAAAATATAGTATGAATTTAAATGAATTTCATCATAATATTAAAAATATTTACTATAATTAAATTAAAAATGATAATTAGTTAAATATGTTAAAATGAGTTATTAGATATGTTTGGAGTTAAAATTTAATGTCTACAGCATATGTTCTAATAAATTGTGATTTAGGTTCAGAAGAATTTGTAATTTCTGAACTCAAATCAATTGAAGGAGTAATTGAAGTTCATGGCACATTTGGGGCATATGATATTCTTGCAAAAGTACAAGCAGAGTTAGTAGAAAAATTGAGAGAGACAATAACCTGGAAAATTAGAAAAATTGCAAAAATTAGATCAACATTAACATTAATGGGAATTGAAGGACAAGGATAACTAAACAATAGAAAATAATAATTAAATAATTAGTTAAAAAAGTAAATATTTGTTCAATATTTTATAATTATAGTAAATAGAACTTAAGATAATTTATAATATACTTTAAGTTTGATAATTGCCATATTACTGCATGAGCTATTGTGTAGAGTGCTTTAAGACTGCAGACGTATGCTTCTGCGAATTGGAAAAAGTGATTCTTAGTGAATACGTGGATGGAATGAGAGAATGCTCAGACCTAAAATGTTATTGCAAGAAACACATCCCCAAAAGGTGATTATTTTGGATACCAATCCAAAATTCACCAATTGCACATTTTGTGATGTAGCATTTGATGAATGTAATTGCAAATGCAACTATTGCAATCAAAGAGATTCTTGTGAATGTGTATTATTTGATTCTATGACAGGGTTATGGACTCATCTAGGTGCGTAATTAGATTAAATATCCTATCAATAAACTAGATATGGATTCAACTCCATTGATTATGGACATGGTCAGTATACTCTCAACAGCATCACTTGGGTTACTTGCTGTTTATGTAATGAGATCCATGATTAAAGATAAAAGAAAACAATATGAAGATAATCCTTTTTAAAAATTATATTTAGAAATAATTTTTTTATAATTTCATCTAGTAAATTCTCTACATTTACAATCTGCCACTAAACAAGTTTCTCCATTTCTAATATGATCATACGAAAAGTGTTTACAGGATTCGTTTTTACAAATTCTTCTTTGAATTTCTCTTTTTACAATTGCTTGAGCAATTTCATTAGCCTTTTTTTTTGAATATCCCTTTTTGTCCATGTAAAAATGAACTATTCCATTATAGACTAAATTTGGATTAAATTGTTTTTCAAGCAACTATTTTCTCCTATTTCCACGCCTAGTTTTCTGGTTTTCATGGTCTTTACACCCACATTTTTGTTCTTTACATGGTTCTTGAATTTGAAACATCATAATTGTCTATTCGGAATTATAATATTTCAAATTCTCTTAAAAATTTCTTATCAAATGTTTAATTTTTTCTGAAATATTAAAAAAATGGTGATGAAGAATTGGAAAACGCAGTTTTTCTTTAAATTTCCATATTTCCACGTTCCCCATGGTTGTATTGTCCTTCACCATTCGAGTGTCCTAACAAACAATGGATTGGTAGACGTTACTAGACATAGTTACTCAAAATCACATTTAACTAGTCCTGTTTCGTTTCTTCGTTTTTATTCAAAATATTAAAAAATTCTTCACAAATATTTAATTTGAATTTTAAACAAAATAATGATTTTTACTTATTTTAGATAATCAACTCATTCAAACCAAAAATCTGTTTCATCGTCAACATCATCTAAATCATCAACGTGAAATTCTTTTTCTTTTTCTGTTTCCATACACTGTATTTTCTAAATTTTTACTTATGTTGATTCTGATTAGTTCATGTAGTGTATAGTCTACTATATAGAAATCAAAAGAAATGTTCCATAGTTACCAAGTTAGTAATTAGCCAGTCTGATTTAGTGATAATGAGGTCATCTAGTTAAAGAAATTTCATGCAAAATATCATTTTAAACCGTCAGTAGATAGATAATTTGAATTGATTAATGTGGATATCTTATTCAATTCTCATTACCCATCTGAAGTTGTCAAATAATTACTTGTCAATAATTGTATTAAAATTATTTCTAAATTAAAATTAAAATTCATTCATTCATTCTTAGAATTTTTAACAAAACAAAAATTTAAGCCAACTAATCACATCCTTTACGTAATGTAGCAGGTAGGCTTACACCAGTAACACGATGGGGAATTTGTGACAATGGATATTGTGTTGGCTTATGTATACAATAGAGCATCACAAAATAAAAGGTTGATCTGTTAGTATCTGTAATTATTTTTAAAAATCAGAATAATTTTTTAAAAAAAATAAGTGTAATTTTAAGACCAGTTATCCAGAGAATTTCTCACCAAAGGTTGTGCACTAATGCCCAATGTTTTCAAATGTGTTGCAAATTCTTCAACAAAGCCATGTATAGTGTAAACTTGTTCAGCACCAGATTGTACTACCATATCTACAAGTTCATCAAAATCACAATGATCACTCATAGTAACTGAATAATCAGCACGGCGACCAAAAGAAAATTTCTTTGATTGTGCCCAACCACTAAACCCTATTGTTACTGCACCGTATTTTGATTTCATTTCTTGAAGGAATTTATTTTTTGCAGATAAAACAGGAGTAATCATCACCCAAGGTTTTTTTTCTAATAGACCATTTTTTTGAGCTTCAGAGTGACCAAGACAATCCTTTAAAGAAATTCCAAATTTTTGATGTAAAATATTCATTTCTTTAATTGAATCATGCAAATAAAGAGGATCCCAATGACCAAACATTTGTGTTAAAGTTTGAGCCTTTCCAAGCTGATAACCCATCAAGATCACAGGAATTCCCTTTGCATAAAGATCAGCAATTAATTGGTTAACCTGATTTTGAATTTCATCCATTTTAGGAAATGTAAATTCAGGTAATCCAAAAGTACATTCAGTGATTAATGTTTTACATTTAGGTATCTTTGCAGCCTTTAGAAATCCCCTATCACGGGTACAAATATCGCCAGTATAGAAAAGATCATCAAATAACAATCCCTTAGACCCCAATACATGTCCACTATCAATTAAAGAAAAACCATCAATGGAGTGAACATGATTTTTCATTGTAAATCCACGAAGTCCGGAAATTTCATTTGTTTCAATTGAAGACAAAATAGTGCCTCCATTTTTTGATGGCAAATGATCAGAATGAGCATGAGAGACAAAATTAATCCCATCCAAATCAGTTTTTTTGGGATCCAGGTAAACTGTTCCAATATCAGTCTCACACAGAATTCCATTTTTTGTCATCCTGACTTTACTAGGCAATAAGAAGGAAAATTATTGGATTTGATATAAATTGCAGGTTTGATCCACTATTGACTAGTTGCTAAATCTCGGAATTCTAATCTCAGGACGTGGAAGCAATATGGAATCCATTTTAAAATCAATTAAAACTAAAAAAATTCCAATAAACCCAGCAGTTGTAATTTCAAACAAACCAGATGCAAAGGGTTTGGCAATAGCAAGAAAAATGGGAATTAATGTGGAAGTAATTGAAAGTAAAAATTTCAAAGGTAGTAGAACAGATTATGATAAAAAAATAATGAATGTATTATCAAGTTACGGAGTTACTCCAAGGAACGGACTTGTTTGCCTTGCAGGATTTATGAGAATTATCAGTCCAGGATTTGTAAAAAAATACAAAAATAAAATTATTAACATCCATCCAGCATTATTACCATCATTTCCAGGGTTAAATTCACAAAAACAAGCATTAGACTATGGTGCAAAATATACAGGTTGTACAGTTCATTTTGTAGATGCAGGGATGGACACAGGTCCTGTGATAATTCAATCAGTAGTGGAAATTAAAGAAAAAGATACAGAAAAATCATTATCTAAAAAAATTCTAAAAGAAGAACACAGAATATACTCTGAAGCAGTCAATCTAATTGCCAGAAAAAAAATCAGAGTTTTAGGAAGAAAAACCCATATTTCTTAAGAATCAGACCCACCAAAGAAATACAAAACTTTGAGTTCCTTTGTGTTAGAATGAAAATAATGAGGCACATCTTTGCCAACAAAAAATAATTTATCTTTTGAAATTTCATAGTCTTTATTTTTAATTTTAAGAAATCCATTTCCAGAAATTATAAAATATACTTCATCACTTTCATGAGGTTCTTGAGTATCTTCTTCTCCAGGTTTTAATATCAAAATTCCAGTAGCAAGACTATCTTTATTTATGAAAGTACGAAAATATGAATCACTTTTTTTAATTTTGTCTAAATTATCTTTTAAATTAAATTCTAATTTCAATTTATTCAACAGACGAATTGAACATTTTTTTTACAGGTTCCGTACTCATAAAAGAATGTAATTTTGGATGAAATTGTTGATGTTCTGGACTTTGAATCATAGTCATAAAAGTTTCTTGAGTTTCATGCTCAACGATTATTCGATAGCTGCCATCAGGAGATTTTAGAAATCTTCTGGATACAAATCCAGGAAAAGGGGACAAGACTTTATTTGATTCAGAAAATAGAGTTTTGAAATCATTTTCAGCACCTTCTTTAAGTTGCACATCAGCCATCATGATAAACATACTGATGCTTTAAGGAGCCCACTTAATTTTCTTTCTCAAATTCTTGACAATAATTCCAAGAATTAAATATCAACAAATTGTAAAATGGTCATGACAGGAACCAAGATTGATGGAAAAATTATTGCTCAAACAGTCAAAGATAGAGTGAAAAAATCAACATCAGAATTAAAAAAAGAAGGGATCAATCCATGTTTAGCTACAGTTCTGGTCGGAAACAATACCGCGTCAGCCACATATGTAAGAAATAAGCACAAAGCATGTGAAGAAGTAGGAATAATCACTAAAGACCACAAATTAGATGAAAATACAACACAACAGCAACTTAGCAGCATAATTGATGAATTGAATACAGATGCAACAGTTCATGGAATTTTAGTTCAATTACCATTACCAAAACATTTGAGTGAATTTGCAACAACATCACGTATTTCACCGTTAAAGGACGTAGATGGTCTTACACCGCATAATGCAGGATTATTAGCAATGGGTAAAGCAGCACTTGTAGCATGCACCCCATCAGGAGTAATGGAAATGTTTGACTATCACAATATCGAGCTAGAAGGAAAAAACATAGTTCTAATTAACAGAAGTAACCTAGTAGGAAAACCACTGTATCATTTATTGTTAGAAAAAAATGCCACAGTTATCACATGTCATTCTAGAACAAAAGATATTGAAAAATTTTGTCAAGCAGCTGACATAATTATTACTGCAGTAGGAGATAGAACAAAATTCATTCTCACTCCAGAGATGATTAAAGAAAAATCAATTGTTATTGATGTAGCAATTTCAAGATTTCAAGACAAATTGGTTGGAGATTGTGATTATGAGAAAATTATTGAAAAGGCATCATTTGCCACTCCAGTTCCAGGAGGAGTAGGTCCAATGACAGTTGCAATGCTATTAAAAAATACAATTACTGCGGCATCACTTGGAACTCAAATTGGAAGACAATAATAAAAAATCACTAAGGGAACTTCTTTTAGAAAGAAGAGACAATACATCTTTTGATTTACTAAAAATTGCAAGTAAGAAAATGCAAAAAAGAATTAACAGAGTATATGCTTTCAAAGATGCTCAAAAAATTGGACTCTATTATCCAATTGGAAGTGAAATTCTCACTCAGGACATTATTCAAGAATTAATCAGTAAAGGAAAAGAAGTATTTTTACCAAAAGTAATTGGGAAAAACATGGAGTTTAGAAAAATTGAAGATTTTGGAAGCCTAGAAATGGGGAAATTTGACATTATGGAGCCCAAAGACAATTGTCAAGTGAGTAACGAATTAGATATCATAGTTGTCCCAACAGTAGGAATTTCACCATCAGGAGTTAGGTTGGGATATGGTCATGGATTTTATGATAAATTTTTAGAAGGAAAAAATATCATAACGATTTCTCTAGTATTAGAAAAACAAATCATTAAGAACATTCCAAAATCAGATCACGATATAAACATGGACTGGATTATCACAGAAGATAGAATGTTTCAAACTCAAAAATAGGATAAACCTTTTTTTCCAATATCAGTTCTGCAAAATTTCTTAGACCAATTAATTTTTTCAATTTCAGAATATGCAGCATTAATTGCAGATTCTAAAGAATCACCTAATGAAGTGACTCCCAAAACACGTCCACCATTAGATAAAATTTTTCCGTCAGATTTTTTTGTTCCAGCATGAAAAACACTAGTACTACCTGAAATATTATCAAATCCAGTAATTTCATCATTTGTAGAATATGAGCCAGGGTATCCATCAGATGCTAAGACTACACACACAGCAAATTGATCTTTCCAAGAAAGTGAAGGCATTGAAGATAAAGTTCCATCAACACTTGCAGAAAAATAATCATATAAATCAAAATCCATTCTCATTGTAATTGGTTGACATTCAGGATCACCCATACGGACATTGTATTCCAAAACATATGGGGTGTTATCTTTGATCATTATTCCAGCATACAAAAATCCCTTAAAAGAAATCCCCTCATTTTTCATCGCATGAATTGTTTTTTCAATCACTTCTTCTTGAATTTTTTTTGCTAAATCATCAGTCACAATAGGAGTTGGAGAATAAGCACCCATTCCACCGGTATTCGGACCTTTATCATTATCAAAGACTCGTTTATGATCTTGACTAGATGCCATCGGAAGTGCTACATTTCCATCAGATAGAGCGATGTAAGAAGCCTCAATTCCATCAATTCTTTCCTCAACAATTATTTTATTTCCAGCATCACCAAATGTTTTTTTTACTAAAATTGTTTCAATAGCAGAAATAGCTTCAATCTCACTATTACATACAATTACACCCTTTCCAGCAGCTAATCCGTCAGCTTTGACTACAACATTGAAATCAATGGATTGGACATATTCGATTGCCTTTTGAGCATCATCAAATATTTCAAATTGTGCAGTGGGAATATTATTTCTCTTCATGAAATTTTTTGCCCAAATTTTACTTGATTCAAGTTGTGCAGCTGCTTGAGAAGGACCGAAAACTTTCAGGTTTAATTTATTGAATTTATCTACAATACCAGAAGCTAATGGATCTTCAGGACCAACGACAGTAAAACAATTATTTTTTTGTGCAAATTCAGCTAATCCATCTAGATCATTGACATCAATTGCAATATTATTCTCTGTACCACCATTTCCAGGTGCAGTGTAAACGGTTTCAACGTGATTACTTTGAGATAATTTCCAAGATAATGCATGCTCTCGTCCACCAGAACCAATTACAAGAATATTTACCAACAAAAATTCTTAGTAGCCCAACAATATAATCCAATTCTCAGAAAATCTGTTTATGTTTATAATGCCACAAAGATATCAAAATCCAGATGGAATTAAATTCAAAATTTGATGCAAAAGCAATAGAGTCTGAAATTAAAGAATATACTAAATCAATAGATATTGAAAAACTAATTTTTGCATCAGATAAGCCTGAAAAAATAAGATTCATTGAAGGCCCTCCAACAATGAACGGAATTCCACATGCAGGTCATCTCAGAGGCAGAGTAATCAAAGATTTATGGTATAGATTTAACACTTTACAAGGCAAAAAGATTGAATTTAATGGTGGATGGGATACCCAAGGACTTCCAGTAGAATTACAAGTTGAAAAAGAATTAGGAGTTTCAGGCGGAAAGACTGAAGCAATCAAAGAATTTGGAGTAGAAAGAATAGTTTCAGAATGTAAAAAAGTTGTAGAAAAATTCAACAAAACTTGGGTGGAAGTTGATAATGCGCTTGGAATGTCATTTAATCATGAAAAAGCATATTGGACATTCAAAGATCAATTCATAGAAAGAGAATGGCAAGTTCTCAAAAAGGCATATGAAAATAAAATTTTAGAAGAGGATTTCACAGTAATTGCATATTGCCCAAGTTGTCAGACATCACTTAGTCATGCAGAAGTAAATCAAGGATATGAAGAAGTCAAGGATCCATCATTATACTACAAAGTGAAATTAGTGGATGAAGATGCATTTTTGATTGTATGGACTACAATGCCATTTACACTTGTTACAGATGCAATGGTA
>ERZ802830.1302-NODE-1302-length-23930-cov-11.2482_pt1 | contig 23930 bp, 21 predicted proteins | sample MGYA00345654_ERZ802830 | MGnify/ENA primary metagenome ERZ802830 (study PRJEB30503, sample SAMEA104212375) | marine metagenome | biome: Westerlies Biome; feature: [SRF] surface water layer (ENVO:00010504) within the epipelagic zone...; material: water...
GTAAAAGACTCACAAGAAAAATCACAAATTATCATTCCAAGAAAAACGATTTTAGAGCTCATAAAATTACTAGACGATACAAAAGATAATGTAGAAATTGACATAGCAAAAAATCAAGCAACCTTTACCTTTAACAACATTAATCTAATCACTAAGGTTATAGATGGAAAATTTCCTGATTATAATAGGGTAATTCCAGTGGGACATGAACATTATTTTGAAATTAAGCGTTTAGAATTACTTTCCTCTATGCAAAGAGCCTCTATTCTATCTAATGAAAAATATCGCGGTATAAGGATGCTTGTTGATAAGGGGCAACTTAAACTGTTAAGCAATAATAGCGAACAAGAGCAAGCTGAGGAAGAAATGGAAATATCTTATAATGGTCCTGCAATTGATATTGGATTCAATGTAACTTATTTAATTGACGTTTTAACAAATATTCAGTCGGAAAAATTAAGTTTTGCATTTAAAGATTCTTCAAGTAGTTGTTTAATTACAATTCCCAAAAACGATGATTATAAATATGTAGTTATGCCCATGCGAATATAAATTATGAAAATGAGTATAAAAAAATGACTGATAAAGAAAATATAAACGACGTTGATTATAATTCAGAAAGCATAAAGATCCTTAAAGGCCTTGATGCTGTAAGAAAGCGTCCAGGGATGTATATTGGAGATACTTCTGACGGAAGCGGTTTACATCATATGGTTTTTGAGGTACTTGATAATGCTATAGATGAATCTCTTGCGGGACATTGTGACGATATAAAAGTAATTATTCATGCCGATAATTCAATCACAGTTACTGATAATGGACGTGGAATACCTACTGATGTTAAAGAAGACGATGAATTTAAAAGGTCTGCAGCAGAAATTGTGATGACAGAATTACACGCTGGAGGAAAATTTGATCAAAATTCTTATAAAGTTTCCGGGGGCTTACATGGTGTTGGTGTTTCTGTCGTTAATGCATTATCTGAATGGTTAAAACTTAGGGTTTATAGAGCTGGTAAAGTTCATGAGGTTGATTTTAAAAAAGGAGAAAGGGTGGCTCCCCTAAAGGCTACTGGACCAACAAAAAAAACAGGTACTGAGGTAACCTTCCTTCCATCAACCGAAACATTTACAAACGTAGACTTTCACTTTGATCTGTTGTGCAAAAGAATTCGTGAGCTATCTTTTTTAAACAATGGAGTGAAGATTGAGTTGATAGATCATCGAATAGGAAAGTCAGAGAATTTTGAATTTTCTGGTGGAATTAAGGGCTTTGTTGAATACATGAATCGCTCTAAAAATGTTTTACATGCCATACCTTTTCACGCAAGTGGTGAGAAAGAAGGTATTTCAATAGAAGTAAGTATGCAATGGAATGATTCTTATGGTGAAAACGTTCAATGCTTTACCAATAACATACCGCAAAGAGATGGGGGAACTCATTTAACAGGTCTTCGAGCAGCGATGACAAGAACGATTAATACCTATATTGAATCAAATGAGCTTGCAAAAAAAGCAAAAGTTGATACTTCAGGTGATGACATGCGAGAGGGCTTAACCTGTGTACTTTCTGTAAAAGTTCCAGAGCCAAAGTTTTCATCACAAACTAAAGATAAATTAGTTTCTAGTGAAGTACAGCCTGTTGTTCAAGATTTGGTCGGGAAAAAATTAACGGATTATCTTCTTGAACATCCTAAGGATGCAAAAATTATTTGTAATAAAATAGTTGATGCTGCAAGGGCAAGAGAGGCCGCAAGAAAAGCAAGAGATATGACTCGAAGAAAAGGGGCTATGGATTCGCTTGGGTTGCCAGGAAAATTAGCAGATTGTCAGGAAAAAGACCCAGAACAATGCGAGATTTACTTAGTGGAGGGAGATTCAGCAGGAGGATCGGCCAAACAAGGAAGAGACCGAAAAAATCAAGCCATTCTTCCTTTAAAGGGTAAAATCTTAAATGTGATGAAAGCACGAATTGATAAAATTTTATCTTCACAAGAAATCACTACTTTAATAACAGCTTTAGGGGCTGGTATAGGTCAAGAATTTGATGTTTCAAAGTTACGTTATCATCGCATTATAATAATGACAGATGCTGATGTTGATGGCTCACACATAAGAACTTTATTGTTAACTTTCTTTTTTAGGCAAATGCCACAGCTTGTGGAGAAGGGCCACATATATATAGCTCAACCACCACTTTTTAAAGTTAAACAAGGTAAAGACGAACGCTACCTTAAAGATGAGGATGAACTTGACCAATATTTAGTAAATTCTGCACTTAATGAAGCAAGCTTACTAACAAAAAAAGGTGGAGAGCTAATTTCTGATGTTGCTCTATCAAACCTTGCTCGAGAAATGGTTTTAACTGAATCTGTAATCAAAAGACTATCATCACGATACGATGAGTCTATAGTAAGAGCAATTCACGATCTTGGGCCAATGAATTTAGCCGATCAGAATGAAACGCAATCCTATGCAGATAATTTGGAAAAAATTATGGCTGCAAATAATATAAAGTTTGAAGTAAGAACAAATGAAGATTCAAAGAATTTTTTCATAGAAATGAATCAATTTATACACGGAAATTTACAAACAAGTATTATAGATGAGGAATTCTTGATGAGTGGTGAATACAGACAAATTATTAAATCATCAAATTTACTCAAAGATTTAATAGGAGAAGGAGCTATTATTAACAGAGGGGAAAAATCTAAAGCTATAAGTACTTTTCATGAGGGATTAGATTGGTTGATTAATGAGGCAAAAAATACCCTAAATATACAGAGATATAAAGGATTGGGTGAAATGAATCCAGATCAATTATGGGAAACAACTATGGATCCAAGTATTAGAAGGTTGTTGCAAGTAACTATTGAGGATTTTACTGAGCTTGAGACAACTTTTGAAAGATTAATGGGAGATCAAGTTGAACCTAGAAGAGATTTTATTGAAAAAAATGCGTTAGGCGTTAATAATTTAGATATTTAAATGACTTTAAGCGAGCTGAGATTTATTGTTGCAGTAGGCAGAGAAAAAAATTTCAGAAGAGCTGCTGAAAAATGTTTTGTAAGTCAGCCAGCTTTAAGTTTGGCAGTAAAAAAACTAGAAGATGAGCTGGGTATAGCCTTATTTGAGAGAAATCGAACAGAGGTTAGGATTACTCAAGCTGGACAAGCCATAATAAATCAGTCAACTTTAGTTTTAGACGAAGTTGCAAAAATTAAAGAAATTGCCATGCAAGGTGATGGGCAATTAGAAAAACCTTTTACCTTAGGGCTTATTTATTCAATCGCGCCATACCTACTTCCATTAATTATTCCACTTTTAAGAAAAAGTGCACCAAACATGCCTTTAGAAATAGAGGAAAATATTACCAAAAATCTTGAAGAAAAATTACGAAAAGGATTTATTGATTCGGCTATAGTTGCTTTGCCATTTGATTTACCGGGTGTTGAAATAATTGAATTATATGAAGAACCTTTTGTTTGCATTGTTCCAGCAAAACACCCATGGGCCAAAAGTGATGGCATAAAAACTAAAGCTTTATTAAAAGAAAAAGTCTTGTTATTAGACAACACTCATTGTTATACCAATCAAGTTCAAGAGGCTTGTCCTGGCCTTGCAAGGACGGGTGAAATTCAGTCAGGACATTCTTTAGAAACCATAAGAAGTATGGTAGCATCAAATCTTGGAATATCTGTTTTGCCCAAAAGTGCAACTACTCTAAGACATAATAATCCTTTAGTTAAAGTTATCTCTTTTGATAAACCAATACCATGCCGTAAGGTTGTTTTAGCTTTTAGAAAAAGTATGGTAAAAAAAGATGCAGTAGAAGAAATTGTAAAATCTATTAACAAGATTAATACGAATACATTTAACGAATAATTAAGAATCGGAGAGTTTTTGCAATGATTATTGGAGTCTTAAAAGAAGAAAAAGAGTTTGAGGCAAGAGTTGCTGCTACCCCAGAAACTGTAAAAAAATTAGTAAAACTCGATCAAGAAATTTGGGTTGAAAAAAATGCTGGAATTTCTTCGTTTATAAATGATCAAGATTATCTCGATGCCGGAGCAAAAATAGTAGCACGCGATAAGGTTTTAGCCGCTGATCTAATATTACAAGTTCAAGCAATGAATCTCAAGGATATAAATAATTTACAATCAAAACAATATATAGTGGGTCTTTTAGATCCTTTTAATAACGAACTTAAAGCATCTATCCTAGCTAAAAAAATATCTGCATTTGCACTAGAATTATTACCAAGAAATTCTAGAGCGCAATCCATGGACGTATTATCATCTCAGGCAAATATTGCAGGATATAAAGCAGTAATGTTAGCTGCCGATACATACAAAAAGTTTATGCCTATGCTTATGACAGCAGCAGGAACGGTTAAGGCAGCAAAGGTAATAATTTTGGGCGCAGGAGTAGCAGGATTACAAGCTATTGCAACTGCGAAAAGATTGGGTGCGGTTGTTGAGGCGTCGGATGTTAGGCCTGCAGTTAAAGAACAGATTGAGTCCCTCGGAGGAAAATTTATAGATGTACCTTTTGAGACTGAGGAAGAAAAAGAGGCTGCAGAAGGTCAAGGAGGTTATGCAAAAGCTATGCCCCAATCTTGGCTTAAAAGACAGAGTGAGTTAGTAGCTCAAAAAGCTATGGCAGCAGACATCATAATTACATCAGCATTAATTCCAGGACGAGAACCTCCTGTACTTATTTCTGAAGAAGTTGTAAAAAATATGAAACCAGGGTCAGTTATTTTAGATATGGCAGCTGGCATGGCAAAGAATGGGTCGGGAAATTGCCCGTTAACTAAAGCTAATGAAATCATTGAAATAAATAGCATTACTATTATTGGAAAAACCAATTTGCCCTCTATGGTAAGTGCAGACGCATCTTCTTTATATGCAAGAAATATTTTTGAATTTATAAAATTATTATTTAATGAAAAAAAAGAGTTACATATTAATAATGAAGATGAATTAGTGGATGGGTGCTTAATGAAGGGAGAAGAATAATGACTGATTTACTTACAGTACAAAATATAACTATTTTTGTATTAGCAATATTCGTTGGATATCACGTAGTGTGGAATGTTACCTCAGCTCTTCACACTCCGTTAATGTCAGTAACTAATGCTATTTCAGGCATCGTTATTGTTGGTGCAATACTTCAGGTTGTAGAAATTGGAGGCGATACTTTTACATTGACCAGTATTTTGGGTGCATTTGCAATTTTCTTTGCTTCAATAAATATATTTGGTGGTTTTTTTGTCACTCAAAGAATGCTTGAAATGTTTAAGAAGAAGGAAGTAAAAAATAAAAAGGATGTTACTAACAATGACTAATCAATCTATGGCAATGCTTTTGTATCTTGTGGCAGCAATCTTTTTTATTCTAGCATTGAGGGGTTTATCCTCACCACATACAGCGAGAAATGGGAATATGTTTGGAATCGTTGGCATGGGCCTCGCAATAATTACTACTTTAACTGTTGGACAAAATTTAATACCGATGCTTATAGCTATTCCAATTATATTAGGTGCTTCCATTGGAATTTTTGCTGCCAAAAAAGTACAGATGACCAAAATGCCGGAGTTAGTTGCTCTTATGCACTCTTTTGTAGGGTTAGCTGCAGTTTTAATTGCATTAGCTGCAGTGTTGAACGCTGCAGAATCACATTCAACGGTTCAACGCTTTGAATTATTTTTGGGGGCATTTATAGGAGCCATTACTTTTTCAGCATCTGTAGTTGCTTTTGGAAAATTATCCGGAAAATTCGGAGCGAGTGCTATTACTTTTAAGTTTCAACATTGGCTAAATTTAATACTAGCTATTTTGATGGTTATTTGGGGAGTAGTATTTTTTCAAACGGAGTCCATTAACGCTTTTATGTTGATGGTGGCTATAGCTTTGATTTTGGGAGTGACATTAATTATACCAATTGGTGGTGCTGATATGCCGGTTGTAGTTTCAATGTTGAATAGTTACTCAGGCTGGGCAGCAGCAGGTATAGGATTTACTTTAAATAATTCAGTTTTAATAATTGCGGGAGCTTGTGTAGGATCTTCCGGTGCAATCCTTTCTTATATTATGTGTAAGGCTATGAACCGTTCAATAATATCCGTTATGTTAGGTGGTTTTGGTTCCGAAACACTGGCGGATGGAGGAGATGGAGAAGAGAAATCATACAAATCTGGTTCAGTGGACGATGTTTCATATTTAATGTCAAATGCAGAAAGTATTATCATCGTTCCTGGATATGGACTTGCTGTAGCAAGGGCTCAGCATGCATTACAGGAGTTAACATCTACCCTGATTGAAAAGGGTGTAAGTGTAAAATATGCTATTCACCCAGTAGCAGGAAGAATGCCAGGGCATATGAATGTTTTGTTGGCAGAAGCAGACGTTCCTTATGAGCAGGTAGCTGAAATGGAGGACATTAACAGTGAGTTTGGGCAAACTGATGTTGTTTTGGTTATTGGTGCAAATGATGTAGTTAATCCTGCTGCTAAAACTCCTGGTAGTGCGATATATGGAATGCCAATCCTTGAGGCTCAAAAAGCAAAGATGATTATAGTCAATAAAAGATCAATGGCACCAGGGTATGCTGGCCTTGATAATGAATTATTTTATTTAGATAAAACGATGATGCTATTTGGTGATGCGAAAAAAGTAGTTGAGGATCTAGTCAAATCACTAGAATGAATCTAGAAGCTGAATAACTTTATTTTAAATTTAAATCAACTCCGTCAACTCGCCTTAAGAAATCCTTACTGTATTTGATTTTAGTTGCTTTCTTTGTTCTTTTTGGGTTTCTTTTACGTTTGCTAGGTTTACTATCTTCGTTGTAAATTAAAACATAAATTATAGAAATAATAACAACTCCTATTGATAGCGCTAGGACACCAAATACAACTTCTGCAGTATAAGTGATAAAAATTTCTAACAATTTACTGTAAAAATTTTTTATAAAATAAATAATTTGTTCTTCTTGCATAATTTTATTTCAATTCAAGTTATTAAACTAAATTCTCATTAGAATAATACCTATTATTAAAATACAATGTGTAAACACGAATCATTATTATTTAAAAAAAGGCCCGATAACGTTCGAGCCCGACGGTAATAGACTTTTAGGAGGAATTACTATTACATCCATAAAGACGCTTTATTTTCCCAATTGTCAGGAGCATAATTTTGAAAAATTATTCAAAAAAATAAAACTTTTTAAACAAAGCCTGACCACAACTCATTATGTTCGTCTATTTAAGCAGGGGGAATAGATGGAATCAAAAAAATTTGAAGAGCTTCATGCTTTATTGGTATCAAACGACGATAATCAATTAAATCGAGGTTATCAAATTTTATTTGAATCTCTTCGTAACAAAATGATAGGTCATTATATAAAAAAGTTTAAATTGAATGAGGAAAGTGCTCAAGACTTAGCACATGAATCTCTAATAACAATTATGGAAAAAGCTCATACTGTTAAAGAACCTAAAGCTTTTGTAGGTTGGTGTTGGATTGTTACAGATCGAAAAGCTTTGGATTATCTAAGAAAAATGAATAGAGAAAAAATAGAGTTTAATACAGATAAATTTGATATTGAAATTAAACAACAAAAGAATATTAATGTTGACAATATAGATCAGAGAGTTTGCATACAAAAAGGTACTGAAAGATTTAAAGAGGAGTACCCTATTAGGCATTACGCATTGGAATTATTTGCGCAAGGATATACGCACGCTGAAATAGCACAACTTATTGATAAACCAACACCAGGTGCAACCAAGGAATTTATAAGCCAATGTAGAAAAATTATAGATACTTTTATAGGGCATTGTAAGGAAATTAAATGAGTATAAATAATGAAAAAAAATTAAACGAAGAATGGTTGGCTTTTATAAGAGGCGACGTGGTTATTAATGCGAATAAAAAATGGCGATTGCATGCAAAATTAGTAAGGGCTGTTATCTTGAACACTATGGCCGAAGAAGAGCGTCATTTAAATATGTCTTATGATCGTGATTTATTAAAGTTTAAAAATGCTTTGATTGAAAAAGGTATTTTGAAAAATAAAAAAGAATCCATTAATAATAGATTTTTAAAATGGTTAGGGACCCTAGTATTTGGTGCCACAATTGTTTGGGCTGCAAATGAATTAATTCGATTTGATAAGCCTATTCCAACAGAAAGCCAAATTGAAATAGATAATCCAGAATATGAAAGTGAAAAACCTTTATCTTACATAACAGATAAATTTGGAACATTCACTGCATTCTGGCCTTACTTAAAAATTTTTTCACCTGAAAGATTTGATGATCCTATTCAAATAGTCAATACTCTATGCGGGCATGGTGGATTAGAAAAGTTAAATTTAAAAGATTGTTTAGTTTTAGCAGAGCAAAATGATGCGGATGCCCTATTTAATTTGGGATTAATGTATGAAAAAGGAATATCTGTGAAACAGAATTTTCAAAAGGCATATGAGTACTATAAAAAAGCTGAAGCACTTGAAAATGATCAGGCTAAATTTAATATTGAATATTTAAAAGAAAAAAAACTAATCAATTAATTGTAGTATTTCCTTACGTTTTAAAAATGGGCGCGTCTTTTAGATGAACCCATTTTTTTTAAGGAAATTTAAAATGCATATAAAAAAAATAGCAGCAATATTAAGTCAATTATTATGTATTTCTTCATTTAGCCAAGCTGTTAATAGTTGTGAGGATAAATCTTTTTGGCAAACTTGGTACAAGGAGGGACAATTCAAAGGTTTTGGCATAAGCCCAAGCAAGCAAGAAGTTGCAAAAGCACAATATCTTTTTGCTGAAAATCATTATAAGGGAAATTTTTTAACAAAAGACTATACTCGCGCACTAGCTTTATTTACAAAAGCATCTGAATCTGGTGTATCACAAGCAGATTTTAGATTAGGCTTAATGAATCATTATGGCCAGGGCAAAGTTAAAGATTTACAAGCAGCATATAAATATTATGAAAATGCGGCTAATGCAAATAATCCAGAAGCTCAATTTAATTTAGGTCTTATGAATCGTTATGGTATTGGTATACAAAAAGATTTATCTAAAGCATTTAGTTGGTTTACTAAATCGGCTAATAATCAAACTATTTTAGATAGAAATAGTTGCATAAAAACTGTAGAGGGTGTCGTAGAAGCGCAGTTTAATCTAGCACAGATGAATCATTATGGGCTGGGAACAGAAAAAAACATGTTTGAAGCTTTTCGATGGTATGAAAAAGCAGCAGCGCATAACATGAAAGAAGCGCAGTTTAATTTGGCTAAACTTCTTTTTAAGGGTGAGGGTACTAATTTTGATTTGGATAGATCAATTGAGAATTATCTTTTAGCAGCAAAGCAAGGACTTGCAGAGGCTCAACTTAATATTGCACAAATTTATCATTATGGGCCAAGCTATATACAAAATCATAGAAAAGCACATAAATGGTATCTGAAAGCTGCAAACCAAGAAGTAAAAGAAGCTTATTTTAACTTAGGCTTAATGGCTCAATATGGTCGCGGAGTGAACCAAAACTATGTAGTTGCCGAAAGATATTATTTACAATCAATTTCACCAAAAATACCTGAGACTTTTTTGAATTTAGGGTTTTTATATCACTATGGATTAGGTACCCCTGTAGATAATAAAAAAGCTTTTGAATATTTTGATAAAGCTGCGACCCAGGGGCTCTCTCAAGCTGAATACCACTTAGGCATTCATTATAGAGATGGACGTGGCGTTAAGAAAAATAGCGATATTGCGAATTATTGGTTTAGAAAAGCAAAAGCAAATGGCTTAATTGAAACAGATCATTTAAATGAAAGCTTTGCTATTCGAGAGCCAGATGATGTCCACCTTTACGTTCAGAATTAGTAACTATGAATAAGCTAATAATAATTAAGGCATCAGTTGTGGTGATTGCTATATGTGGACTTTTTTTAGTTATTGATAATGGGACTTCACAAAGAATAAAAACAATGGAATCAATAAGTTTAAGGGTTTAGGGGGCTTTTATTTAAAACCTCCTTTACTCCTTTTTTTACTTTTATCACTTCCACTAAAGAATTCCGGCTGATCAATAAATTTTAAATAGTCCTCAAAAATATTTATATCTTTTGTATTATATTTTTTAGGAATATCCTCAAGGAGTACTTCATTTGAAACGATAACAGGGTCGCCATTTTCCCAGTTTGCCGGTGTTGATATTTTATGTTTTTGTGAAAGTTGTAACGCATCAATCGTACGAAGAATTTCTTTGAAATTACGACCTATGTTTTTGGGATAAATTAAGATGGTCTGAATCGTTTTATTGGAATCAATTATATAAACAGCACGAATATTCTCTTTATTTATGGTGCCTAAAGAATTTGAATTAGGCTTGGCCCTCGGATGATACATTCCATACAAAGTTGAAATAGAAAAATCTTCGTCGGCAATAATAGGATAATTTACATTAGTATCTTCCTTCCAATTATTTATCATTTCAAGTAAGTTGCTATCTGGTTTAAGTGTATCTTTAAATTTATTAATATGTGGTATCCATTCTAAATGATCTTTGATTGAATCCCCACTCAAAGCAATTACCTTTACATTTCTTTTTTTAAATTCTGGTTGTAGTTGAGCTACACTAGCTAGCTCTGTTGTGCACACAGGAGTAAAGTCTCCTGGATGAGAAAATAGTACAACCCAACTATTGTTAATCCATTCATGAAATGAAATATTTCCCTTTGTGGTTATTGCATCAAAATTAGGAGCTTTATCGCCTATTTGTACAGCTTGAATTTGGTGAATATAAAATACCAAAAAAAAATATAAGTATTTTTTTATTGTCGCCATAAATTTCTTTAACTTATTTTAAATCGTTGATTAATGATCTTTGAACTTCAGCGGGTACTATAACATCTGTCTTAAAATAAGGGTGATCAATACCAAAAGTAATAGGTAAGCCTACTTTTGCATGAGCACACATATTTTGGGTCAACTCAAATCTTACGAAATGCACTGCTGATGTTTTATCTTCAGTTTCTCGATTTAAGTCTTCATTTGCTATTGCGTAAATTTTCTCACTATCCTCGATTTGTACCCAAATACTTTTTTCAACCCCTATAAGTTTCGATAAGGCAGCTTTTCTTTTGCTGATATCACTGTATTCAATCATAAATGTAGCTTTCCAATTAGTTCCGTCTGGAATGAGAGGATTATAAACATCTAGCTCTTCTTGAATCCCAGGTGCGTCAAATATTTTTTCTATATGTAGCATCTCTTGGACTTGATATTGCATTGTGAGGGTATCCTCAAAATAAAGGGTGGCATGAGGATTTAAACTAAGTCGTCTATTTTTTTTGTGCTGAATAATTTTATCTCGAAATGCTATGCGTATTTCAGAATATTTTTCTAGACTAAATAAGTCTTTTTTTTCTAAATAAGCCATTTATATTTGGTACGCTTTTCTTAGAAGAGTAATAGGGTGTTCAGGTTCGGTTTTATTATCTAGAGCATGGCCTATGTGATGACCTGCCATTGCACAATCACTTCCATAATGATCAGGTTTTGCTTCATTAATTTTTCTAACAATGGGCCTAACAATTTTCATGGAATACTCGTGACACTCTTTTTTTACCGCATAAGTACCATCATGACCTGAGCATCTTTCTATTGATTCAACTTCAGTATTTGGAATGAGGCTAAGAATTTCTTTAGTTTTAGGACCAATATTTTGTACTCTTTGATGGCAAGCTGCGTGATATGAAACCTTTCCTAAACTCGTTTTAAAATCAGTTAAGAACTTATCTCCCCTATTCCTTATCATTAAATATTCAAAAGGATCAAAAAATGCATTTTTTACTTTTATTACATCCTTGTCATTAGGAAACATAAGGGGGAGCTCTTGTTTAAACATAATTACGCATGAAGGGATAAGAGCAGTTAAATCCCAACCTTCATCAACCAGCTTAGCAAGTATTGGAATATTGATATTTTTGGCTTCCTCTACTGCATCGAGATTTCCTAATTCAAGTTTTGGTATAGCACAACAATTTTCTTTTTCCGTTAATTTTACAGCTATATTATTATGCTCAAATACTTTGAAAAAGTCCTCGCCTGGACCGGGTTCATTTTTATTCATATAACATGTGGCGAACAATGCAATTTTACCTTTTGTTTTACCCACTGGCTCTGCTGTTATCTCATTTTCATGATTTTTAAGCCTTTTTCTTAAATTATTACTTTCAAATTTTGGTAGCCATGCTTTTGAATGAATTCCAGCTACTAATTCTAATCCTTTTCTAGCAGGCTTAAATTTATTTATAGCGTTAATGGTTGGAGCAACGATAGGAATTCCTGCAAATTTACCTACATTATCTGTACTAGTAAGAACCTTATCTCTAATTTTTATATTACCCTTTTTATATTTTATTGCTTTTGCTCTTAACATTAGATGAGGAAAATCTACATTCCACTCATGAGGAGGTACATAGGGACATTTGGTCATATAACATAAATCGCACATATAGCACTGATCAACAACCTTTGTGTAATCTTCTTTTTTGACTCCGTCAACTTCCATCGTATCTGATTCATCCACTAAATCAAAAAGAACGGGAAAAGATTGACATAGGCTGACGCATCTTCGGCATCCATGACATATATCAAAGACTCTTTCTAATTCTTTATTGAGGGATTCTTCGTTAAAGTAATCAGGATTTTTCCAATCAATTGGATGGCGAGTAGGGGCCTGTAAATTTCCTTCTTTTGGGGTGGTCATTATAATAAAAAAGCCGGGGAAACCCGGCTTTATCTACATTGCAACCATTTCACCAAGCGCTTTCTCATAGCGGTTAGCGTGTGATCTTTCAGCCTTGGCTAATGTTTCAAACCAATCAGCAACTTCGTCAAACCCTTCATCTCTAGCCGTTTTTGCCATACCTGGATACATGTCAGTATATTCATGAGTTTCTCCAGCCACAGCTGCTTTTAGATTATCTTCTGTTGACCCAATAGGGAGACCAGTAGCCGGGTCACCGCACTGCTCTAAATATTCTAAATGTCCATGCGCATGTCCAGTTTCACCTTCAGCAGTTGATCGGAATAGCGCCGCAATATCGTTATAGCCTTCTACATCAGCCTTAGCAGCAAAATATAAATAACGACGATTTGCTTGAGATTCACCAGAAAATGCATCCTTTAAATTTTGTTCGGTTTTACTTCCTTTAAGTGCCATAATTTACTCTCCTAAATTATTTATATACTTAAAATTAGAATATAGAGTTTTCCTCCAGCGGTCTAGGTACTTAGGATAAATTCATGATATTTATTAGAATTAAATTTTTTTAAAGAACATTGAAAATGTTTGAAAGATCTTTTTGACAATTAAAATTTAAGATTGTTGGTAAAAAGGATAATCTGTATACCCTTTTTCGTCACCCCCATAAAACGTAGAGGAATCTGCTTCATTAAGTGGTAAATTATGTTCTAACCTGAACACAAAGTCTGGGTTTGCAATAAATGGGATACCAAAAACCATTAAATCTGCATCAGCTGATTCTGTAATTTTATCCTCATGCCGATTTATCATACAAGTTAACCCACCATTTTCCTTAAATAAGTCGTATATTTTGTTAAAGTTAAAATTATCATCACCATTTTGTCCTTCAATAGCATGTAAGTAGATCAATTCTTTTTTCCCTAACTCTATCGCTAAGAAATCAAACAAATTTTGTGGATTAGAATCATAAATATCATTAAATGAAGATGTGGGACTAACCCTGCAACCTATTTTATTTGATGGGAAAATACTTGAAACAGCATCTATAATTTCTAGTAAGAATCTTACGCGATTTTCTATGCTGCCACCATAATTATCAGTACGCTTATTTGTGCTGTCCCTAAGGAATTGATCAATAAGATAACCATTTGCCGCATGTATTTCTACCATATCGAACCCAGCCTTTTTTGCGTTAAATGCAGCTTGACGGAAATCTTCGATAATATTTGCTATTTCAAAAGATTGGAGTTCTCGAGGGGAAGATACTTCAGTCGAACCAGACTTTAACCAAGTGGAAGCTTTTGCTTTAATAGCAGATGGTGCAACAGGTGCTTGGTTATTGGGCTGTATTTCTTCATGTGATATTCTTCCCGCATGGCAAAGTTGCAAACAGATTTTACCGCCTTTGTTATGAACGTTACTAACAATATCCATCCACTTGTCAGTTTGTTCTTCGGTATAAATTCCAGGAGTCAGACAGTATCCTTGAGCTTGCTGACTAATTTGGGTTGCCTCAGCAATGATTAATCCGGCACTTGCCCTCTGCGCATAATATTCAACCATCATTGAAGTAGGAACACCATTTAATGATGCTCTACTTCTTGTTAATGGAGCCATTACAATTCTGTTTAAAAGTGAAATATCACCAATTTTTGTGGAACTAAAAAGATTTGATGTCAAATTTGATGAATGCATATTTTCTTGATTTTCATTAAATTTTGGTTCTTTTTTTCTGAATTCAATTTGTTTTATTTTACTGGTTTTTTCTTTATCTTCATCAATAGTATCAGCTAAACTATGATTTACTTTTGCGTGCCCAGCCTCGTCATTTCTGACTGCTTTTATAACATCTTCTAATTTTGCATCAGATTTAAGTTTCCAATAATCAATTGCAATTTGTGGAGCGTTAACATTCAAAGAAGGATTACTTTCAACTTGTTCTAAATAACTTGTGTAACTAATAACTGCTTCTTCTTCAAAATAACCGACTAATCGATGCGCTGTTCTAGGGAAAAAAATATAAAGAATAAAGTAAAAATGCCAAAACAATCCTTGTGCTAAAAGTATGAGAGCCCTTTCAAACCAATTTGGCTGAGCTATCTCGATAAAGGTCATTAAGTGCATTCTTTCATTTTCTGCTTCATCTAAGAGTGTCTTTATCCACCCACGGTCATGTGTCATTTTTCGTAAACATTTAAGATGAATCCACATACCAGCAACCATCCCTGGAACCCCTGCAACGGTTTCAAGAACTACAGCTCTATGACCATAGCGCCTTGAAAAAAATGTATCTGCAAAAAAGCGTAATATTTTAGTGATAGATAATGCAACGTAATCGCTGAAATTTTCAGGGTGTCTTAGCTTACTCATTTAAATTTTTCTTTAATGGATTGTTGTCGAGATAAAGTAGAATTTTAATTTTTCGCCTTATCATTTCGAACGTTGTCGATAATATAATCTATTAATTCAATAGTATTTTTCTCTCCTCCAGCCATGGTGGATGAAGTTAAATATTTACCATCAATTATAATGGCCGGTACGCCAGTAGCCCCAGCTGCTCGAAACATTTTATATGAGTTCGAAATTTTGGCATTCATAGAAAAAGTCTTAAATGCTGCCTCAACATCCTTGATATCTTTTTTACTAGTAACAGCAATCCAATTTATTGCACTTTGTTCACTCCCAACATCTACCGTTTTGGTTTTATGAATTGCATCAAAAAGTTTTTCATGAAGTTTTTTATCTAGCTCAAGGGTTTCCAAAGCATAGTAAGCTTTTGCCATTGGAACCCAGTTCTTTCTTGGCACAGCAGGTACTTTTTTGAAAACAACATCTTCTGGAAGATTATCTGCCCATTCATCAAGATATGGATCAATTTTATAGCAATGAATACACCCATACCAGAACATTTCTACCACCTCAATTTTACCTGGTGAATCGGTTGCAATTTCTTCTTTTGTTTTTTTAAAATTTATTCCAGGTTTCGGATCCACGGCATTTACTGAAAAGCTCAGTAGCAATGACAAAACAAATAAAAATCTTTTCATACCAATATCCTTAAATTATGTTTATTGAGTTTTAGGTCTAGTTAATTTAATTAAGTTCGCTTTAAATCCTTCTTTCAACAACTTTTCTCGCATATTTTTACTGGTTTCATAATCTTCATAAGGACCAACACTTACGCGATGAAAGGTATTATCACCAATCTTAGCTGACATAATAACTGACTCAAAACCCATAAGGGCTAATTTTGCTTTTAAATTATCAGCTGGAGATTGTTTTGAGAAAGCTCCCACTTGAATATAATAATCAACATCCCTAGCTATTTCTTTTTTCTTGTCTATTCCTTCATTATCATAAGTTGTAGAATTTTGGGGTAATGTTTGATAAAAATCGAAAGTCGTATCTTCATCTATATTAATAACATCCTCTTCACCAATCGCTGAATTTACCTCAATACAAGAGCCAATAGTTTCTTTAGAAATAAAGGGACTTTTTCCATTTGTAATAAATAAAGTAACGGCTATAGAAATTAATATTCCAAGCAATAAACCAAAAAATAAACCATTTGTAAAAGGAGTTCCTTCTGCCTTTTTTTCTTTTATCGTTCTAAAATCTTCAGCCATAAACTTTTCCTTTACATTTTTTCTGGAGCGGAAATACCTAATAGGTATAAACCATTTTTCAAAATATTTTGAACGGCATAAATTAAAGCTAACCGACCTCTTTTTTCATCTTCATTATCAACTAAAAACTTTGTATCATTGTAGTATCCATGTAAATCAGCAGCACAATCTTTCAGAAAATTTGCTACTTGATGAGGCGCTAATTCTTGGGTTGCCGTTTCAATCATTTCTGGAAATTCGTCTATTTTTCTAATTAATTTTTTTTCAAATGGTGAGTCATAATTATACTGCTGATTATCTTTCAAACTACTTAAATCTTTTCCCCATTGTGAAAGCACACTATGAATTCTTGCATGAGCATATTGGATATAATATACAGGGTTGTCATTATTCTGTGATTTAGCCAAATCAATATCGAATACTAACTGCGAATCAGGTCTTCTTGCTACCAAAAAATAGCGCGTTGCATCACAACCAACCTCATCTACTAAGTCTTTTAAAGTGACATAACTTCCAGCACGTTTTGATATTTTTACCTCAACACCTTTTTTTAAAACAGTGATCATTTGATGGAGAATATATTCAGGCCAAGTTATAGGAATTCCTTTATTTAAACCTTGTAACCCTGCCTTTACTCTGTTGATTGTGCTGTGATGATCAGCACCTTGCTCATTGATGACTCGATCAAAGCCTCTTTCCCACTTATCAAAATGATATGCAACATCAGGAACAAAATAAGTATAGTCACCATCACTTTTTTGCATTACTCGATCTTTATCATCCCCAAAAGTTGTTGTTTTTAACCATAATGCTCCATCTTTTTCGTAGGTATGACCTTCTTTTTTTAGGGTCTCCACTATGCTTTTTACTTTTCCTTTGGTGTAAAAAGAGGATTCAAGGCTGTAGACATCAAATTGAGTTTTAAAGGCTTGTAAATCCTCATCTTGTTCTTTACGAAGATAAGTTATGGCAAATAATTTTATAGACTCATTATCAAAAATATCCCCATTTGATTGAACAGTAATCCCATTATTTTCAATAGTTGATTTTTTTAGATAGGCATTTGCAATATCAGAAATATATTCACCACGATATCCATCTTTTGGGAAAGCTGGATTATCAGGATGAATATTATTACATCGTGCACTTATCGATTTTGTTAAATTATCAATTTGAGCACCTGCATCGTTGTAATAAAACTCCCTCGTAACTTCCCAGCCTGAAAATTCATGTAATCTTGCTAGACAATCTCCAATTGCAGCACCTCTTCCATGACCAACATGCAAAGGCCCTGTTGGATTTGCTGAGACAAATTCAATTTGGATTTTTTGGTTATTGCCATTAGTATTTTTCCCATAATCTTTATTTTTATTGATGACGTTTGCAATTGTTTGGTATTGTGAATGTTGGCTTAAATAAAAATTAAGGAACCCTGCTCCTGCTACATCGATTTTTTTGAAAACATCATCGGTAGGTATAAGATTTACTATTTCTTGCGCAATCTCTCTAGGAGCTTTGTTTAGTTTTTTAGATAATATTAACGCTATGTTGCAGGAAAGGTCACCATGTTCTATAAGTTTAGGCCGTTCTAAAATAATTTGAGCACGGGATATATCAGGCGCCATTTTTTTGACTATTGAAAAAAGTAAATCAGTAAGGTGAGCTTTCACAAGGTTACAATTATATTAAAAGAGGTATTTTACCCTATCCTGTAATTAACTTCTTAAGGAATCATATGCATTTAGCATGAATGAAGATAAAAAAATATTAAAAGTTGCTTTGGATGTTCCAATAGATCAATTGTTTGATTATTTAAGTGATGGATCATCGGTTTTATTAGGTCAGCAGGTTAAAGTGCCTTTTGGAAAAAGAGTTGTCATTGGAGTGGTTTGTGAATTTGCTGATAGCTCTTCTTTGTCAGCTAATAAGTTAAAAAAGATTATTAGCACAGACAACGAAGTACTGTGTGATAAAGAGCTTTTGCATCTTATAAAATTTAGCGCGAATTATTATCATCATCCAATCGGCCAATCTATTCTATCCATTATTCCGACCCATATTAAGCAAGATAAAAATGTAATCCTTAAAAAGGAAATGATATATAAAGCCACCTCTAAGTTAACAAAAGATTGGGTGATGGCAATCCCGAATCGTCAACAAACGAAAAAAAAATTAGCAGATATATTGATCAAACAATCCATACGTCAATCTTCATTAAAAACTGTCGCATCAAATGCAACAAAAGTCATTCAAGATCTAAAATTACTTGGTATATGCAGTGAAGAAGAATGGTCTCCAAAAATTGAAAATAATGAGGACAACGCACCTACTCTAAATAAAGAGCAAATAGCTGCTATTAATCAAATAAATAAAGATAAGTTTTTTCATCCTTGGCTTTTATTTGGGATCACTGGTAGTGGCAAAACAGAAGTTTATTTAAATTTAATACATAACTTTTTAAAAGGGGACGATGCACAAATTCTCGTGCTTGTACCTGAGATTAATTTAACACCGCAACTTGAAAATCGTTTTCATAAACGATTTCCGCATACAAAAATTGCAACACTTCACAGTAACTTAAACACATCAGAAAGATTAGCTAATTGGCGTCAAGCAAGATCAGGAGCGGCACAAATTATTTTAGGAACACGGCTGGCAATTTATACACCAATAAAAAATCTTAAATTAATTATCATTGATGAAGAGCATGATATGTCTTTTAAACAACAAGAGGGCTTCAAATATCATGCCAGAGATATTGCATTGGTAAGAGCACGCAATCTAAATATACCCATTGTTCTGGGGACAGCTACCCCATCATTAGAAAGTTGGCTAAATACAAAGTCGAAGGATGCAAAATATAAGTTACTTAAATTAAATAAGCGAGCTGTAGCGAGAGCATCATTGCCTGTTATAAAAATTATCCCAACCAATCAGGATAGAAATTATCCAATATCTGCACTTATAATTAAAGCGATTCAAGAACGAATTAATCGAAAAGAGCAGGTATTAGTTTTTATCAACAGACGTGGTTTTGCTCCGTTGTTAGTTTGTGGAAGTTGCGGATGGAGCGCTAATTGTAAAAGGTGCAGCGCAAAACTGGTCGTTCATTTAAATCAAAAAAGGATGAAATGCCATCATTGTGGTTATGAGCGAAAGATGCATGTTCAGTGTGAGGATTGCGGTAACACTGATTTACATCCTGTAGGCTCAGGGACACAAAAGGTAGAGGATTCTTTAAGGGAAATGATACCAACGGCTAAGGTGGTCCGTGTTGATAGAGATAGCATGCGAAAAAAAAATGCCCTAGAAAATCTTTTTAAAGAAACGAATCAGGGTAAGGTCGATATTTTAGTTGGGACACAAATGTTGGCGAAGGGCCATGATTTTCCAAATCTAACTTTGGTAATAGTATTAGGTGCAGATAATGCCCTTTATAGTACAGATTTGCGTGCTTCCGAAAGACTTTTTTCACAGCTTATGCAGGTGGCTGGCAGGGCGGGAAGGGGCAGTCTTAAGGGAGAAGTAATGATCGAAACAAATTTTCCTAATCATCCTATCTTTCAGGCTGTAAAATCGCATGACTATGAAGCATTTGCAAACAGCCTCTTGGATGAACGTAAACCCTTAGACTTACCCCCTTATTCATATAGTGCAATTCTCAAAGCAGAATCAAAAAAACTAGCTTTAGTTGAGACTTTTACTAATGATGTTGCTGAATGGGGAGAACAAATAAGTTCTTTAGTACAGATTTTTGGCCCTGTAAGGCCAGTAATGGAACGTGTAAACGGTTATGAGCGTATTAATATATATGTGCAATCACTTGAAAGAAAAAATATACAAAATATGTTAAATATTTGGCTTCAACAGATAAGACAGCATCCTTTCGCGAATAAGATAAAATGGAACATTGATGTTGATCCAATATAACCAAGCGTTACAATTTTATGAGTAAAAAATTACCAAATGTTATGACTTTTTCTGCAACAGATGCAACTTCTGGCGCTGGTTTACAGGCTGATGTTTTAACAATAGCCAGCCTAAGATGTAATCCATTATCGATTGTAACAGGGGTATCAGTGCAAGATACGATTGGAGTTAAAGGTTTAACTGCAATCAATGCAGAATTAGTAAATGATCAAACTAGGACTATTTTAGGAGATATGGAAATATCTGCTTTTAAATGTGGCTTACTGGGAAGTGTTGAGAACATAAGAATTATTGCAGAAATTTTAGAAGATTATCCTGAGATACCTTTAATTATTGATCCTGTTCTAGCCTCAGGAAGAGGAGATGATCTGGTAAATGCAGAAATGATGAAAGCAATGTTGGAACTTTTATTCCCTAAGAGTTACTTAATTACACCCAATAGCCACGAGGCAAGAAGACTGGTAAGTGAAGGCAACGAAAATTTTGAGGATCTAAGTATTGATTTGTGTGCAGAGAGACTTAAATTACTTGGATGTAAAAACATATTAATAACAGGAACAGAAGAAACTACTGAAAAAGTGATTAATACTCTTTATGAAAAATCCGGGACAGTAAATCCTTTTTATTGGGATCGATTACCGGAGGATTATCATGGCTCTGGTTGCACCTTAGCGTCTGCTATTTCAGCTTATCTTGCATTGGGTTTTAATTTAAACAAAGCAGTAGAGCAAGCACAAATATATACCTGGGAATCCTTAAAAAATGCTTCAAAGCTTGGAAAGGGACAATATATTCCAGACAGACTATACGAGATGATGGAAGAAAAAGGCAATGCAAGATCCAGCAATAATTAGAGGTCTATATGCAATTACTCCTGATCGCACTGATGACGATTTATTAATAAGTCAAGTTGAACAGGTGATAAATGGGGGAGTAAAACTAATTCAGTACAGAGCAAAGACGATCGGTAAAAATCAAAAAAAAATACAAGCATCAGCGTTAAAAGAGTTGTGTGATAAAAGAAATGTTAAACTGATTATCAACGACGATATTGAATTATCAATGCATTTAGATACATTTGGCGTACATTTAGGGAAAGATGACGACACAATTAATAAAGCAAGAAAAATACTTGGACCAAATAAGTGTATCGGTGCTTCTTGCTACAATTCAATCGATAGAGCTAAAGAAGCGCATAAACAGAGTGCAGATTATATTGCTTTCGGAGCATTTTACCCGACCCCTACCAAGCCTCATGCTCCGAGAGCCTCTGCAGAGCTTATAGCGCAAGCAAGGACTTTTTATAAGTTACCCATCGTAGCTATTGGTGGAATTACCCTAGAAAATATTTCAAATTTATTGGATAAAGATATTAATGCAGTGGCATTGATATCATCTATTTTTAATGCTGGTAATATTGAGGCTAGAACAAGAAAAATTTGTAACCTTTTAGAAAGTAATCAGCATGAATAAAAATCTAAGTTTATTTGAGCAATCTCAAACACTTATTCCAGGTGGTGTAAATTCCCCCGTTAGAGCATTTGGGTCAGTTGGCGGCACCCCCATCTTTTTTAAAAAAGGTTTAGGAAGTCGTTTATGGGATGAAAATGACAAGGAATATATTGATTATATTAATTCCTGGGGACCGATGATTTTAGGGCATGCTAATCCAGAAGTTTTGGACGCAGTTAAGCAAGCATCCCAAAATAGCTTATCATTTGGAGCACCTACCTCTCGTGAGTTGGCTATCGCTGAAGAAATTATAAAATTAGTTCCAAGCATAGAACAAGTTCGTTTGGTTAGTAGTGGAACGGAGGCAACCATGAGTGCCATTCGAGTTGCGAGGGGATATACGGGAAGAGATAAGATTGTAAAGTTTGAAGGTTGCTATCATGGGCATGCGGATGCCTTACTGGTTAAAGCAGGATCTGGAGCTTTAACTTTTGGCCAACCAAGTTCAGCAGGGGTACCAGAGGATGTTGCTAAGCATACGTTAACACTTCCTTATAATCATACGCAGGCGCTTGAGGATTTATTTGCTTCATCTGGTGATGAGATAGCATGCGTTATTATAGAGCCCGTAGTAGGTAATATGAATTTAATTATTCCGCATCAAGAATTTCTTCAATCGCTACGAACCCTTTGCACTAAGCATGGTGTGGTATTAATTTTTGACGAGGTAATGACAGGCTTTAGAGTAGACCTAGGGGGTGCACAGACATTATTTGACGTCATCCCAGATATGACAACTTTAGGCAAGGTTATAGGAGGAGGTTTGCCAGTTGGTGCATTTGGTGGAAAAAAAGAAATTATGCAACAGCTTGCTCCGTTGGGGCCTGTTTACCAAGCAGGTACATTGTCAGGAAATCCAGTCGCCGTAGCAGCAGGATTAAAAACCCTAGAATTAATTCAACGCCCACACTTTTTTACTAAGCTAAGTGCCATAACAAGCAATTTAGTCGATGGATTGACGGCATCTGCACAGCAAAAGAATATTGATTTTTGCGCTCGTCATGTTGGTGGTATGTTCGGTATGTATTTTAGTAAGAAAGCCCCAGATAGTTTTGATGAAATTATGCAGTCAGATAGGGATGCATTTAAAAAGTTTTTCCATTTAATGTTGAATGAGGGCATCTATTTTGGTCCATCAGCATTTGAAGCTGGTTTTGTTTCTGCAGTTCACTCGGAAGAGGATATCAAACTTACCTTAAAGGCAGCTGATAAAGCCTTTAATGCGCTATGAACTTATTGATTTAAATCCAATCATAATATTGAATAAAAGACCGAAAGGTTATAAAATCTACCGTCCCAACCAACAAAGTAGAAGATTTATTAAATGAAGCACCTTACTACGCCAAAAAAACAAGGATTATATACGCCACATAATGAACATGATTCATGTGGAGTCGGCTTTGTGGCGAATAGCCAAGGTGGAAAAAGTCACAAGATAGTCACGCAAGGACTTGAAATTCTGACGAATTTAACACACAGGGGTGCTACTGGCTACGATCCTAAGCTAGGAGATGGCGCCGGTATTCTTATTCAAATTCCAGATACATTATTTCAAAAAAAAGGGAGAGAACTAGGTATAAAAATTCCCGAGGCCGGTAATTATGGGGTCGGTATGTTATTTCTTCCTCAGGATGAAAAGCTAAGAAAAGCATGTGAGGAAATAATTTCTAACGTTATCGCGGAAGAAGAACAAACGGAACTTGGTTGGCGAGATGTCCCAGTAAACAATAAAAAAATCGCTCAAGCTGCTAAGGATGTGGAGCCAGTTATACGGCAGATTTTTATCGGGCGGGGTGATTTTACAGATGGTCAAGCAGCATTTGAAAGAAAATTATTTGTAATAAGAAAAAGAATTGAAAATCTTATTTTAGACTTAAAAATTTCTGACCCAGCTAATTTCTACATTACATCGATGTCATCACGCACTATTATTTATAAAGGAATGTTGTTAGCTAATGAGGTAGGAGCTTATTTTCCCGATCTCCTTGATCAAACATGTGAATCTGCATTAGCCCTGGTTCATCAAAGATTTTCAACAAACACTTTTCCATCTTGGGATCTTGCGCATCCTT
>ERZ802830.1304-NODE-1304-length-23905-cov-12.0037_pt1 | contig 23905 bp, 7 predicted proteins | sample MGYA00345654_ERZ802830 | MGnify/ENA primary metagenome ERZ802830 (study PRJEB30503, sample SAMEA104212375) | marine metagenome | biome: Westerlies Biome; feature: [SRF] surface water layer (ENVO:00010504) within the epipelagic zone...; material: water...
GATTCCCTCTTTTATCCGTTTCAACAAAGTCACCAAATAAAATATCTTCTTGACCGACTTCATTGACTTCCGTCATTTTACCATAACGATTACGAAGATTTAACATCTCCTCATGAATTGTAGAATTCTCCATTTTTATTTTATGATACGGGAGCTTTATCTTTTTACTAATGGCAAGATCAAATTTTGGTGCTACACCAATTTCAAATTGAACCTGGAATTTTGGGTCTGAGAAATCTACAGTATTTGCTATCGGCAATGGCTGACCAAGTATTTCTAATTTTTCAGACTCCAAATACTTAAATAACCCATCTTGCAAAATTTTATTTACTTCATCAGTTCTTACCGGGCCTTCATATTGTTTCTTAATCATACTCATTGGAGCCATTCCTATTCTAAAACCGGGGATATTGGCCCTTTTACGGTAATCTAATAAAGCTTTTTCGACTTTTCCTGCAAAATCTTTCTGTTCAATTTCAACTGTCAAAACACCATTGTTTTGAGGATCAACGTTATGAAAAACATTCATTATTTAATTTTTTTTAAGGTCCGCAAAGTTACAATATAGAATCGAGGAAATCTGATAAGAATGTTTTAAAAAAGTTGATAAAAACAAACAGCCCCATTTAAATGAGGCTGTTATTTTTAAGTTTTAAATCTATATCCAATTACAAGTCTAAATCTCCAAGAGGAATAGAATAATTTAGCATTACGCCAAAACCAGAATAAACTGAATAATCAAGGCCCGCATAAATGCCTTTAAAAACATCATAGCGAACCCCGATGAACTTTCTTCCAGAGCCCACTATACCATCATCAGCACCAATAGATGAGAAAAATCCTTTAGGTCCGAATAAATCCATTGCTGCAACAATTCTAAATTTATTAATTCTATATGTCGGGCCAAATGTTAGCCTTGCATAATTATTAACAAAATCTCCATCATTGTCAATGTATGGGCCATTACCAGCACCACGCTCATAAAGAGCAATTAATCCAAAACCCGCAAACAAGTTATCAGCACCAAGTGAAAATCTAAATGGCATAGAAATATTTCCTTTTGCTATATCATCGTGAGTTGGAAGGATACCCAATCCAATGACGAGAGCCGGACCTTTATTCTCAGCGGTCTCTGATTCTTCTGCATCCGGCACATTGTCCATATCTGATTGATCCTCAAAATCTGCATCAGTTTCTTCATTTAAAGCATCTTGTAATGTTTCTAACGCTCCCTCATTTTCTGCCTTTTCAATACTTTGAGTATTTGCGTTATCACTCGTTTCACTTGACTCTATAATAGTTTCGTTCGACTCTAGAACTGTAGAATCGGGTTCACTTATAATGGTTTCATTGGACTCTAAAACTGTAGAATCGGGTTCACTTATAATGGTTTCATTGGACTCTAAAACTGTAGAGTCGGGTTCAGATGTAGGGACTTCTTGACTAACTGCTACTACTGACAATGTCATTAGTACTATTGAGAATAATTTTTTCATATTTATGGTTCTGATTTAATTCGAATTGATATCAAAAGTAAGATAAAAATGCTAACTCTTAGATAATTTTGCAAAACTTAATTCTTTGTTAATATACTTGTAAGTCCAAGCGATACCACCTTTGGACTTTACAAAATTTCGAAAAGACTTATAGTTCTCTGCATTAGTCCTTCGAATTATATAAGTTCTAACTGGATCATCTTTATCGGATAAAACCATCAACAACCATAAACAAAATAGCTTATCGTTATTAATAGATTTTTGCAACGACAATTTGCTCTTATTCTTTAAAAGATAATATCCCGCAGAAAGTAATTTTTGCATTCCAATATTCTTGATTTTTAGGTCAGAAATGACATTTGGCATACCATACTTCGAAAAATAAGTTTCAGAATTTTCAACTAGCTCAACATATTTAAGTTTTGGACTTGATAAAAATTTTCGGTAAACAAAAGTTTTTAAATCATGAAAACTATAATTTAGTAAATGTTCCAACAAGTCAATAGGATTATCTAAAAGAGCAATTTTAGACTTAAAAATGTCTCGCTCTTCAATCTCAGCTAATTCCATATTCAAAATTTCCTTCCAAAAATTATCAAACGTTATCATGTTAGAGCTAAACTCTTTAAAGATTATTTTCAAAGTAGCAATATGTTTTTTACGATATTCAACAGGTTCTGAAAGAACGAAAAGAACATAACGATTAAATTCATCAGCTTCCTTTAGCTTTGATGATGAAACTGTGTGGAGGCTATAATATTGATCTAATATGTACTTGTAATTCATCTGTCCTAAAGAAAAAAATATTTTTTACGCTTACGAAATGACTTTGGTAATTTTAATTTCTTTTTATTTCGATCCATGGATTTTAGTAAACCGATTAAACTTTTCCTACTAAAGTAGTGGTTTCCTTTATTATCCGTATAAACTTTTGAGGCATAATCATAAGACAAAGCACCTTGGCCCTGAAAAAATATGGGTTGATCATCTTTAAAGCATCGATATCTAAAACATAAAAGATAACGATAAAATGCATCAAGAACTTTTTGAGTTCTAATAAAAACAACGAAATTTTCTGCACTATCTGGACTTACTCTCAAAACAAATAGATTCATTCTACCATTAATGGCCCCTCTTAATTCATAATCAAAGTTTTTATTCGCCTTCACAGAATTCAATCTTTCCATGATTACTTGAGAATTCGATTGAATTACAAAAAAAGAGCAAAAAATAATACTAAAAATCTTTTTCCACATACTTTCCAAAACTCAGACCAAAGAAAATGTTAGCACCTGAAAACCCTTCTGTAAAACGTACAGAGCCCGCCGAGGGCAATGGAATGTTGAATGGATTATTAAATCCAATAGAGAATCTAGAATAAGGCGCAAATAGAATTTTCCCTGCTAAATTCAAATCAATAATGTTATAATTTAACCACCAATTTATTCCATAACCTAAGTGAAGTATTTTATTTGGCTTATTAAATACAAATGCAGAAAGTGTATAATCTTGGCGATTTGGATACCACCTGACGTTATTAGAAACAATTAGTTTCATTTGACTACTTAAACGTGTTGTAAAATACACTTTCAGCCTCGAAGGTGCTGCAATAAAGTATTGACTTGACTCTTGTGTAGTATCCGGGAAAAATCCATTTAGATCGTAGTTAACCAAATCATTTACTACATCTGACATGCTGTCCGTTCCAATAACGTAGTCGGCACCAGAAAAAGATCCCTCCCCAGACCATACAGTTCGGGTAATTGAACCAAAGTTTCGATTCAGCCAAATATTATTTAGACTGACACCGAGCCGATAATATTCTTTTAATTGTTTTTCAATCCCAAAATCAACACTCAATCTACCATTGGACTTTATAAATTGAACAGAGCTAAAGTCATTAGTCAGTATTTTTGCATAATTCTCAAATCCGGCTATTTGCAATCCCGCTCGATATTTCAAACCTATAAAATTGGTATCAGCGTTACTTATTCTATCAAATTTAAACTCATCTGTTTCGATTTGGGCACCTGCAATTAGAGTATTATAGTTTACCCTGAAGCCTATGGAATTCTTTCCAACTTTTCTTGTAATACCATAGAAAAGATTAGACCATATCTCCTGGGAGATGTTAATACCATCATTATTATTCGAGTATATACCATCATTATTCAATGGGAAGCCTACAGTAGCAATTTGAATCAAGTCTCTATCTATACTCAAATCACCAAGATTATTAAGTCCAATACCAAAAACATGGTGAGTAGCCTTTTTACCAAGGGTTACAGCAAATAAATTGGAGCTCAATTCATTATGAATAACCAAATAATCACGATTTTGAGAGAGATTCTTAACATTTAATGTTTGGTCATTTCCTTTTAAAATATCACCTGCATTAAAGTTTAAATTCAATCCAAAATCAATTACTCCTAATTCTATCGAAAAATTTGGAAGATCTATAGATCCTAGATATTCTCCTGCGCGCATCGAAGGCGATAAATATTGACCAGATGAGTTTTGGGCAAATCCATTAAAAGGATTTATCAAAAAACCTATTATTCCAAGAAATGGTAAAATTTTCATGGTCTTAGGTCAACTACTTTTAAATTAAATTTACCTCCCAAGCTTAAACTCATAAGAATGGAACTATCGGGGAACAAAGTTACTGGGTTCGGTAACCCTACAGAGCTTAATTTTAGACTCAGTGAAATTTTTGAGACCTCGGAAAGTCGATTAATCTCGGCTTTGCTTAATGCGACTTTTACATTTCCTATACCATCCAACAAAGGCATGATTTTGGAAATAGGATTATTAATGGCATTCCCCAAAGAATCTAAAACAGCATTCCCAAAAGAATCAACAACATCCCACTTAACGACGCTATCATTTGCATCTAAAAAGTCTAAAGTTGTCTCCATTTCTAAACCTAGGTTATTTGCATAATCTAAAGCAAGAAACAAAGAGTCAATACTACTAAACCCACTTGTATCAATGGGAGCACCCAAATTTATGGTATCAGAAATAACGAGATTGCTTAATGCAATATTTGTTTTCTGCCTAAGGATTACATTAGCATTGAGATCTTCTCCTTTGTAAATAAAATTTTCAAATGCATTTTGCTGAAAAGTGGACACTATATCTGCACCAAATTCAAACTTCAACGAATTGTTTGGCAAAGAAATAAATGGATCACTTGCATCTGGACGTATCTCCATAACTGACTCTCTCTCCAAAGGGTATATATATTCTGAAGGATAAGAAACAGGGAAGTTTGAAATGTTTTTAGAGAATTTACCAAACTGATTTTCACTATCGAGGTCTAATGAAAAAAACATCGGTATACCCAAACCATTTGTTATTTCAAAATCAATCTCAGATTCATAAAAGCTCAAATAATCAAAGCTTAAGTCTCCTATAGAATCAATATCAATTGATGAGGAATCTTGAAAAGAAAATTGACCTAAATAACCCTCAATACCCTTTAATTTCATATCCTCTATCGAAAACTCAAAAGATAAGTTTTCTGATTGATCAAACTCTATACAATTGCTTATGTCGGCTAAAAATGAATGAACAATGTAGCCCAAACTGTTATAGGATGCATTTGGATTTGATGTAAGATCAAGTTCTACATTATTCATTAAAATTGTTCCTGTATCAGGAAGCAATGGACCAGAATTAATTTGAACAGAATACTCACCAAAACCATCATTTGAATTTGGCATTGTCAACTCAGTAGTTACTACGGCTTGAAGGGGACTAGATATTTTATAAACCAACTTTGCACTTTCAACTAATATTTTCGATAACTGAATCCCTGTAGGCATTGGGAAAGTCATATAATCTGCAGAGGTATTTAATTCGCTTGTGGGAAAATACACACTACCCGATTGCGCTTCTAATCCAGACATTGACATATTCATTATTATTTGTTCTGATGTGTTTATATATACAGAAGAACCCGCAGAGCCCGGAGTGCTGACTGATATAATATCAAAAACTAAATTCCCAGATACCGTTTTACCCACTAAAGACTTTGTTTGACTTTGATTAGACCCCGATGGGACATTAGTAAACTGAAAGCTTGTCACAACTGCACCGTTTGTCACATCATACAAAACAACATTAAGACTAATTGGAACAGGCCAATTATTTGTTATTTGCAGAGTCGTCGATCCACTTGTTAATAAAGCTTCGCATACAGGCGAGCTTCCCAAAGTAGGGTAGGTTCCACCACTAGCGGGGCCAAGAGGTGGAAAAGGCTGAGTAGTACCATTTAGACTATTCACCATAGCAGCAATTGTACCTCCTGCAGCATTACCAAACTGACTTAAAGACATACCATTTTGGAGCTGAAATTGTGGCAATTGAACAGTTCCCATTGCAAAGGAATCAGCAATTGAGGCAACAGGGATTTCCGGAAATAAACTATCTGCATATATGGTTGCCACAGAGTCTAAACGGGTTTCTAAATAGATTCCAGTCGAATCGTTTTGGGTATCCATTCCTAAATTCCCTATGACATTTTCTAAGGTCATATCCACAGTCCCTAGAGGAAAATTAATATCAGGACCAATAGATATATTCAAAGAATTAAGTTCCAAATATTCATTCGAACAATTGGAGAGAAACCCAAAGACAAGTATAAATATTATGTTCTTTTTCACAAGAAAATGGAAAATAAAAGGATATCAGAACTCTTGTTCTTTTTTGGCACACGAGACATAACTATATTCTTAGAATCCAATACAACAAAATTAAAATCATCTCCCTCTGTATTAAAAGGGCCCGGTAATCTCTCTGGAAATGTAGTTCCTTTGAGTAAGCAGTATATATCCAGCCCATTATTTTCAGTTCTTCTTGAAAAAAACATATTTCCTTCAAAATCAGTAGTTGGAAATAGTTCATCACCACTTGTATTTATACTTTCGACATTCACCGGGATACTCCACGTATGATCAGCATATCTTTTTGTGGCGTAGACATCAAAGCCACCCTTGCCACCAGGGATATTTGAAATAAAATACAATATACTTTGTCGACTGTCAAAATAAGGTTGCTGATAACTGTAATCAGGGTTGACAAAAGGTAAAGTGCTACACTCTGATGATCCTTCTAAAATATCGACTTGCAATAACTCAAAAGGAACTATTCCATTATAATTTTTTTGAAATCGATTTCTACTAATAAATAAGGTCTTTAAATCTGAGGTAAAACTTACAGAACCTATATTATTCTTATTGTCGTCCAAATCGCATAACCCAGACTTATCAAACAAAGAAATAGAGTTATTCTTTAGATCGTATAGGAATAAATCAATTTTTGGTTCTCGTAGAATTTTTCCTAAACCCTTTCTTCCGTTGGAGCAAAAAACAAAGTAACCTTTAGTCATGGGAGCTAACCCAAAGTCATCACTCTTCGTATCAATTAATGATTTTGATACATAGTTGGAACGCAAGTATTTTGGGAATTCTTGGCCGTAACTTATTCCAGAATTCGTAAATAGAATCAACGCACTAATTAAGGAAAAATATAGGTGTTTCAATTTTTTGTTTTTCATTAATAAAGTCAAAAGATAAACCGACAGAATGAGATTGACTGCGGAATCCTGATATTCTTGGATAAGAATACTTATAAAATATTCTAAATCCTTTAGTTTCAAATATTGTATTAAACCCGATCAGCCTTGCATGGCTATGAATTCCTACACGCCATTGGGGAGTAACAAAGTACTGCCCATATAAATTAATCGTATTCGGGGAACCTTCTTCAACTATTAATGCTCCACTATATGCAAATCGAACATTTCTTGAATATTGATATTCTGAACCCAAGAAAATATTGAAACTTCGTGCAGTAAAATTACTATCTAAAAATCGACCACGAATAGCATTTAAAACTGTGGCACCAACATAAGTCTTGCGAGCATAGTATAATCCCGATATGTCAATATTATATGTAAATGATGAAAAAGTATTATTAAAAACCGTTACATCATCATTATCAATTCGGTTTTCTCCTTCAAGATCCAAATTAATGTTAAAAAAATTATGACGCATCCCAAAAGAAAATGTTTCTCCCCTTCCAACTTTTAGGTGATATGCAGTACTGAGCCTTACAATGGAATTGGATATAGGACCTATTTGGTCATTGGTTATATCTAGGCCTAATCCTAAATTTAAATCAACAAGACCATAGTCAAATGTAGTAATTGTTGTTCGAGGTGCTCCTTTAATACCCAAATATTGAAAATCATTGAGAACACAGAGTGTTCCTGTATTTAGCCCTGCAAACGAAGGAGATAAAATCAAAGGGTTATAGGCATATGAACTCTGGGCAGGATTCTCTTGTGCCTCTATGCCATTCTGAAATATCAGAAAAGTAAACAATACAATATTTAACTTTAAGTGCCTCATCGTTGAATATATATATACCCTTGCATTCTTGCTTGTTCGGGGAATTCAGATAACAAATCTTCGATTACTAAAGTATAGAAATACGTACCCGTTGGAAGGTAATTATCTCGATTATTATTCAAAAATACTGTTCTCGATGATGTCCCATCAAAACTATTATCATACGGTGACTTTTGGAAAACAATTTCTCCATTTCTATTAAATAGAGTTAAAGTAGTTTGTTGATATGAATCTATACCCGGGAAAACGAGTTTATCATTCTTACCATCACCATTTGGTGTGAAAACTCCTGGCAAGAATAAAACGGTATCACAAGCTTCGGGGTCTAAGAAATTCGGAACTAATCCTAGGACTCCAAATTCATTATACTCGTCTAAAGAGTCACAGTTATCGTACAACAGAAGGTTCAGCTCGCCATAAGCAGGGAAGCCATCTCTATTTGGGTCGATTTCAATTAAATCTGGAAGTAGGTCACCATCAGAATCTCTATCACGATAATTTGGTAGACCGTCATTGTCTATATCGTCAGTACCCTCGACAATATCTGGTATTGAATCACAGTCAGCGTCAGTAGTAGGAATTTTTACAAAACCTTCATACAAACATAGGTTCGAGTCGGCAACAGTGTACATGTATTCAAAACCATTAAGCCCTGACAAAGTGAATGTTGAATCAAATGTTTCCCAAATTATCCGATATGGAGCAATTCCTCCAGATGGAATTATAGTAGCTCTTCCCGTTGTATCTATCTCACACTTCGTTCCTAAAATATTAGTTGCCGAGGCTTGAAGCAATGGAGGTTCTGGCACATTCACTAGATTATTACTTGAATTGGTTCCGTGGCAACCAGCTGAATCAACAACTTGAACAATATAATTACCGGCATATAAGCTATCGAAGAAGGCAGAGTCTGCAACGGTGACTCCTGCATCGATAGAATAGGAAAGATAGTTACCTCCTTGCGCAGATATTAATATACTTCCTGAATTATCACCAAAACAATCAACATCCTTTATGACTACTGAGTCCACATAGAATGAATCTGGCTGGATGATTTGGATTTGAGTCATTCCTGTTGGATAGGATTTACATGAATTCACATCTGTTACGTTGACAAAATAAATACCTGTATCCAGTCCCGTGAATGCTCCTGAGGAGACATATGTTAATCCAGAGTCAATGGAGTAGAGAGGACCCACTCCACCGTTAGCAATTATATTGATCTCCCCATCAATTGATCTAAAACATTTTAGGTCCTTGTATGTAATTGAACTCACAAGCAGAGAATCTGGCTCATTTACGGTATGAGTTAAAGAAGTCAAACATAAATTATTGTCTTCTATAGTAGATGTATATACTCCAGCGTCAAGAGAGTCCTGTAAAATTCCATAACCAACGATATTATTATTAACATCTGTCCAAGTCACATTATAATCTGTTATCGTATCTACTGTACCGCCTATTATGACAAGATCAATCATTCCTAATTGATCTGATTTACACAAGTTATTTGTAATAGAACTCGAGGCCTGAATTGGCAATGGGTTAATGATCCTTGTACTCATTGAGTCCACAGAGCCAACGGTTTGAACCACTGTACAGTTGTTAGAGTCAGAAACATTTATATTATAAGTACCAGCAACTAGATTATTGAATTCATTTAATATGCTATAACTGGCACCAAAATTAATTGAATATTCAAGAGGGTCATTTCCCCCCGTGGCAATTATTTCTATCTTACCATCATTAAAATTGTTACACGAAATATCAGTAGGATTAATTTGGCGGACAATTATTGTGTCGGGCTGGTCAATTTTTATCGATTGTGATACACCCGGAGAAAAAGTTACTGGACAAGTATTTGTATCCTTTACATCTATGGAGTAGGTATTTGCAGGAAGACCTATAAAAACTGAAATATTTCTTTGAGTTAATGTGGTATCAGTGGTCATGAGTTTATACCTGTAAGGAGATGTTCCTCCCGATACATTTAATTCTACAACTCCGTCATCTTTGCTATTACAAGTAACTTCTTCCTTAGTGACAGAGATTACTTTAAGTTCATCCGGTTCATCAATTTTAATAGTCGTATTAACTCTACTATATGAAGGACATGATAGAGGATCCAGTATTCCGATTTCATATGACCCTGGTTCTAACCATGGAAAGATACTATCTTGAATGTAGCTCGATAGTTTAGCACTATTTACAGAATACTGTATTGGGGCATTCCCACCGCTCGCATAAATATGAATCTCGCCATTCTCATAGTCCTTACATGTAATATTTTTCGAATAAATCGAATCTATGAATAAAGAATCTGGCTCAGTTATGACGACAACCCTGTTTACATTATAGAAAATTTGACATGATTTAGAGTCTCGTACTTTGGTCTGGTAAGTCCCTGAAGCGAGGCTATCAAAGACAGAAGTTGGGAAATATGTAGCACCATTGTTAATACTATACTCAAGAATGTTTCCTCCACCGGCAACTATCTCGATTTTTCCATCTTCTGCATCATTACATGTTAAACCTTCAGCGAGAATATCTTGTACAATGGCCGAATCTGGTTCTGAAAGTAAGAACGTCCTAGTTGGAATATTATAAGTCACAGGACATGATTTAGAATCTGAAACAGATATTTCATAACTACCAGCAGATAATGAAGGGAAATAATCACTAGGCTGAAGATTCTGACCGTTATCCTTACTGTATTGCAGAACGTTTCCTCCTGTTGCATGTACTTTAATACTTCCATCGCTCGCTCCATTACAAGAAGGCTGAATTTCAACGACACTATCAACAACAACCGCGTCTGGCTCAGTGAGAATAACAGTTCTTGATACTGCGTATGTTGGCGTACAAGAATTGGCGTCTGATAGGGTAACTGTGTAAGTTCCAGCATTGAGCCCAGGAAAATTTGGTAAGCTTTGATAATTCATACCATCTATGCTGTAACTTCTATTTGTCCCGCCTGAAGCCGTTACTTCGATTTCGCCATCCGCTGAATTATAACAACTTAAATCTGTTGGATTGATGGCTGCCATGTATAAAACATCTGGCTCTTCAATCGGACCCGATGAAGCAACTCCTGTTGCATAAGTTGCAACACAACTGTTTGTATCTGTAACTACCGCATTATAAAATCCTGCAGATAAACCTCCGAAAATACCATCATTTTGGAAGGAGTTTCCACCATTTATGGAGAACATCTTTTGGCTTCCACCAGTAGCAAAAATCTGAATTCCAGCAGTAGGATTACCATGGCAGTCAGCGGAGTCCATAACAATATTCTGAACTTCAATTTTGTCAGGCTGAGTCAATGTTCTCTGCCTTGCAGCATTATAGGTTATTGGACAATTTAAAGAGTCCTGAACCACGACTGTGTAAGTTCCAGCATTGAGATTCGGGAAGGTTGGTAAACTTTGATAACTTATACCATTATCAATGCTGTATTTTAATAAATTTCCTCCCTGGGCAGTGATTTCAATAGATCCATCAGCGGATTCAAAACATTTTAAATTTGTAGAGGAAATACTTGAAACTACTACAGCGTCAGGTTGAGTAACGTCCTTACTAAACTCACGAGAGCAGCCATATTGATCCGAGATAGTTACTTTGTACGATCCGGCAGAAAGCCCAATAGCGGAGTCATTTGCCTGAAGGTTAGGGTCATTCCATTGATACTGATAACCCAAAGCCCCTGGAGTACCTCCAGATGCAATTGCCCTTAATTTACCATCAGACCCATTGTTACAAGAAACTGAAACTTCAGTTAAGTTCGCAGCAATTGCAGTTGTCTGGTTTAATCCTACAGGGTTTGCAGAATCACTTACCTCGCAGAGATTTGCATCACGGACCTTCAACCGGTATTGACCAAAAGGAAGTGACTTGGTATTTGAAGTCTGGTAAGTCACGCCATTATCAAAAGAATAATTATAAGTCGGGGTAGCTCCTGTTGCCGTTATTGATATCGATCCGTTATCTCCGTAACATTGAGGGTCTTGTTTCGTACTCGATACAACTAACTGCGTTGGCTCGGAGACTGTCAACCCAGTGCTATCCTGACACCCTCTTGCATCTTCGACTATCACAGTGTAATTGTCTGATGATAGTCCTGCTGCGAAGTTCTGATTTCCTACAAGTTGACCATTAGAATTCTTCCATGAATAACTGTAAGGAGCCAACCCTGCACTTCCTGATCCAGAAACCTCACCATCTGAGCCTCCAAAACAACTAACATCCTGGGTTAAAGTTGCTGTCGCTGTTGGCTTGTATATGACAACTGTAATTTCTATTTGAGAACTCTCACACTCAGTCACCGGATTATATTCTGAAACATAGTATTTTTTATTTCCTGCATTCGATGTGTTTGGAGAAGGAGCGGAATTAAGCCTTGTGATTCCATCAGAGTCATACCACCTTACTACGTTTGTTCCAACACTCGGAGATGCATTTAGAGGGGCAGCGTTTGGCTGCCCAAGACAATAATTAACATTCGTTGAAGTCACAGGAGTGCCTGGCAATACACTCGTCTCCATTGTTATTTTCGTTCGGTTGCTTTCACAACCATTGTTATTATTTTTTTGAGATACAAAATAATCAGTAGTCCCAACAGTGGTAGGAGTATAGACAGGAGTTGTTGTAGAACCAACCCCACCACTTAAGCTAGAATACCAGTTTAGAGTATGGCCCGGTGCAGCAGTAGCCATTACAGATAAGCTTATTGGATCAGAGCCCTGACATACAGCAGTATCAGAGGTCAAGACATCCACAGGATTTGTTGCGACGGTTATCGTAATAATATTTGAGGCTTTCTCTATTGAATTATCTATGACCACTCTTCGATAAAATTTAGTTGCAGCAACAGGTCCAGGAGAATAGTCTAATGCAACAGCGCCGAGAATATCAACCCAATTACCGGTTCCAACGCTATCTTGCCATTTATAAGTGAATGTTTCAGATCCTCCACTGGCAGCGGTAACCGAGGTAAATTGATTGGGTTGCTCATTTGCACAAATTATTTGATCTGCACCTATGGTTCCTGGATTTAATGTTCGTGCAAATATTTTAATCGTATCCTGACCAGAACAACCATTGGCATCAACAGCATCTAAAGTGAATATTGTTGTTGAATTCAATGCACCACTAGTGATTCTTGTATTTGTTGAGTTTAAGACATTTGTTGGACTCCAAGAATATGTCGCTAAACCCTGAGTACCCTCCAATGAAACAATTGCTCCAAAAGGCAAATATCTTCCCGAATTGCTATTGGCTTGAACTAACGGATTATTATTCACTGTTACAGTAGCAATATTTGAAAAAGCTTCTATCCCATTATCGGTTGTAACCCTTCTGAAATATTTTGTTTGAGCAATTACAGGCGAATAATAAAGCTTTGCTCCGAACTGATTTGTTATGGTTGTCCAATTTGTATTATCGATACTTTCCTGCCATGTATACGAATAAACTCCTGAACCCCCTGAAGCCAGCGAGACGTTAGCAATAGAGTCAATTGGCTCACCTTGACAGAGTACTGATGGGTAAGGTGATATATTTCCACCATCAAGAGGAATTACTGATATTGTGACTGTATCTGTGCTACTGCAACCATTTCCATCGGTACCCGTAAGGATATAATTTGTAGTATTTGAAGGTGTCACTGTCACTGTTTGGGTGCTGGCAATACTCGATGCATTCACACTCCAATCATAGGAGCCTTGTGCATTAACTCCCTGGCCTGTTAGAATTGCTGAAGCACCTGGAGGTATCATCCCCAAGTTCGTTGATCCTGTTATGGAAGGAAGGTTTAAAGTGGTAATTGTAACTGTATTTGCAGGCTCTCTAACACCCATGTTAATAGCTACTCTTCTGTAGAATACTGCAGAGGTTGCAGCGTTAACTGGAGTGAAATTAGTTCCATTAGCGCCGCTAATTGTATTCCATACCAGACCATCTGTACTAGTCTCCCATTCATAGGAGAAATTTCCTGACCCTCCACTGGCGGAAGTAATTGAAAATATTTGTGGAGGTACGTCTCCAACACAAACTGTTGAGGAAGCATCAGTAGAACCTGGGTCTATAGGAACAACTAAAATTGATATAACACCCGTATCTTGACAACCATTTATATCAGTTCCTGTGACCGTATAAGTAGTAGATGAGTTGATTAAAGCATTTACAGGTGAGCCCGTTGTGGCACTTAAATTACTACTTTGAGCCCCAGACCAACTGTAAGTATCAGCACCCGTTCCGTTTAAAGTTATGGTTGCCCCTGGAGGCACAGACCTTGTAGCAGTAGTTGCGCTTACCTGAGGGGATGAATTTACTGTTAACTTAATAACTCCCGTTATTGTGTCTAAGTCGGAATCGATTACTCTTCTTCGGAAATAAGTGGTGACTTGAAGCACTCCTGGAGTGTAGTTTAGAGAATTTGTATTGGAAATCGCCGAATAATTTGAACCGTCAATCGAAGACTCCCATTGGTATGCGTAGACAGAGCTTCCTCCTGAGGGTGAAGTTAAATTCTGAATCGTATTAAATGTGCTTCCTGCACAGAAGGTTTGATCTGGACCAATTGTTCCAGGTAATAATGGATCGACAGTTATTAGCAGTGAGCTCGTGTCAATGCATCCATTCCCATCCGTTCCTTCTAAATAAAAAGTAGCAGTATTAAAAACTTGGGCTTGATATGGCAGCGTATTCGAAATAGACGCGCCATTAAGTTTTAAATCGTAATTTACCGCACCTGCTCCTGAGAATGTAACATTGCCGCCTCTTGGAACTGTTAATTTATTACTCGATAAAACAACTGTTGGGCGACTTATCGGCTGAACAGTCGATATGTTTGAATACGCGGAAACCGTCAGGTTGTTTGATTTTCTTCTAAAATATGTAGTTTGCGTGATAACTTCAGACAAAATAGGAGAAATGTTATTTGTATTTGGAATAGCTGTCCAATTGATATTATCTGAACTTTTTTCCCATTCATATGTAAATCCTGAGCCCGTTCCACCTTGACTTGGGCTAACCTCTGAAATTGTTCCAACCGTATCTCCGGAGCATACACTCTTACTCGATGCTATTGTCCCTCCATCTAAAGGGATCACTTTTATCAATTGAGAAATAGTGTCGCTACACCCACTTGCACTGCTACCCGTGACGATATATCTTGTAGTTGATGTAGGTGTCGCAGTAATGATAGGGTTCGTAGCTGAGCTTATACCCGTGTTGGGAGACCATGAGTAGGAAGAAGCACCTGAAGCACTAAGATTAACTGTAGCTCCCGGTGGTATTTGTGAGTAATCCGTTGATACAAGCACAACGGGTGCTGGTGTTACAGAAATAGGAATGGACGCCGGGTCAGATACACATCCCTGAGCTGAAGTTCCTACAACATCATAAGTAGTAGTTGATGAAGGAGAAACCGTTAATACTTGCGTTGAACCCAAAGGCGTTGCTCCCAAGGACCAACTGTAAGTAGTGGCTCCATTCGCTGTTAGTACCATACTATTGCCCTGGCACAATAAAGAGTCTCCACTATCTGTTGCAATCGTCAATACGGGCTTAGGATTAACAGTAACCGTGATGGTATTTGTAAATACCTCTGCTAACTGGTCTGTGGTTTTTCTCCTGTAGTAAGTTGTTAAAGAAAGTGAAGAACTAAAAACAAGGTCTTTCGCTATCTCTCCTGAAACATCAGACCATGTAATATTATCCGTAGAGCTTTGCCACTGATAAGCAAATACTCCACTTCCTCCAGAGGATAAAGCCCCTGTAATCGTTGCAGGGATTACTCCTTCACAAAGTGTCTCATCACCTGCAATAGTTCCTGCAGTGATATTTCTAACATAGATATTTACAGTATCGTTTCCGATGCAACCATTTAGATCTGTACCTTGAGCAGTATATGTAGTAGTACCCGCTCCAGCTCCAGTAATGTTTACCTGACTATTGGCTGGGTCAATACCAGTAACCGTTGGTGTCCATGTGTAAGTTGAGGCTCCTATAGCACTTAAAGTTTGAGTTCCTCCCGGAGGCATGTATCTGCTTGCAGCTGTAACATCAATAGTTGGATTTGGAACAACAGTTACAGTTATGACTGATGTCTCTTCAGAGACATCTGAATCAGTTACTTTCCTTTTAAAATAGGTAGTAGTCGAAACACTTGGGGTATATGATGCTTGATTTGCTCCTGAAATTTCTGAAAAGGCAACATTTAAATCAGTTGTCTCATACCATTTATAAGAATAATTACCACTTCCGCCTGTCGGAGCCGCTGTGCTATTGATTGTCGTTGCTGATGAGCCGGTACAAATTGTTTGATCTGGTCCTATTCCCCCGGCAGTGAGCGGTATTGCTGTAACAGTTACCGCGCTTGAATCTCCACAAGAATTTGTACCAATACCATAAACTACGTATCTCGAGGTCGCCGGAACGGAAATAGTAGGGCTTTGAATTGAAGAAATTTGAACCCCTTGCTTGTACCATGTATATGAGTTGGCATCTGCAGCTCCAGATGCATTAAGTGTTACATTACCTCCAACAGGTACAGAACTATTATTTGAGCTAGCAACTATTGTAGGAATTTGATTTAAAGTGATATTGATAGCATTTGAATACGCATTTACACCCATATCAGTTACTTTTCTTCGATAGAATCGCGCCGAATACAGTGAATCATATGTTGAATTAGTCGTGTAGATTGAATTCGAAAAAGAGGTGTTTTCTAAGGATGTTATATCTGTCCAATTTAAATTATCTGCACTTCTTTGCCACTGATATGTGTATGACCCAGATCCGCCAGAAGGAACCGAACTGCCGGCAGGCTGCATCACGGAAGGAACATCACCAGGGCATATAGATTCATTTTGTGAGCTTGTAGAAGAACTTTCTACAGTTCCCGCATTTAAATTAGTTGCATTTATTGTAATCTGACCAGTGGCCTGACAGCTTGATGCATTGGTACCTGTTACCGTGTAAATAATCGATGAATTTGGTGTTGAGGTGACTGATGCTCCTGTAGTTCCACTCAAAGCTGTAGATGGAGTCCATACATAGCTGGTTATAGGTTGACCTGTGGCCGAAGCATTCAACTGAATAGAAGCACCAATTGGAATATTTACCGGATTGCCTGACTGGCCTGTAGCATCAATAGATATAACTGGATTAGTAACAAGCGAAAGAACAACCTCGTTTGAAAAAGCTGTTATATCTGCATTGGTAACTTGCCGCTTGTAGAATATATTATCTGAAGCACTACTGAATGATGGAGTGTAGGAGTCCGTGTTTGCTCCCGGAATAGCCGCATAACTACCTCCAAGTCCAATACGCTCAAACCACTGGTACTGATATGAGCCTTGTGTTCCTCCTGAGGACCCAACCACATTTGATAAGATTGAGGCCGATGTTGCATTTTCACAAATATTTTGATCGCCAGTTATCGAACCTGCATCTAGTGGAGAAATATATATGGTTTTTGTAAATGTATTGGAGCAGTTCGCATCACTTCCCCTTAAAACATATGTCATTTGAGTCGTTTGGCTATTACCGCTTGAACCATTTATACCATAGTTTGTACCATTCACAGGAGAGGCCCCAATTGATCCAATATGCCATTCATAAGTAGCATATGTGCCTGCACCACCTCCACTCGCAGCGAGATTATTAGTACCACCTGGAGGAATTGTGTCTGAAGTTGAGGTAATTAAAATGTTTGGAGCGTTATAAACATTTAACTGAACTACATCACTCGACTTTGTGACTCCAGTATTAGTGGTATTTCTTCTGTAGTAACGCGTGGCGGATACGTTGTCAAATGTCGAATTCAAAACATAAGTATCTAGCTCTGCAGATGAATTGTCTGAACTAGTAATTGCTGTCCAAGTGGATTGATCAGTGCTATACTCCCATTGATAAGTATAAGCTCCTGATCCACCAGTTGGCACTCCTCCCACCGTTTGAGGTCGAACGGAACTATTTGCAGGAGGTGTGACACCAGGGCATATAGTCATGGATGAGCTCGCTGAGGTTCCATCGAAAATTTCAATCAAACCCGGTGTCAATTCATCTACGGTTACAGTTATTTGAACCGTTTGAGTACAGCCCACATCGGTAACAGCAGATAATGAATAGGTTGTATTCGAAGTAGGAGATGCCTGAACACTTGCAGTATTTGTAGCTGACAACCCAGAGGATGGAGACCATGAATACGAAACAACATTTCCATTTGCCGCTTGAGAAGTCAAATCAATCGTTGCGCCATTTGGAATCACTGGGGCAGAGGCACTTAATGAACTGTTTGAGGCTGCCGCTGCCGTTATTGATAATGTTGGACGAACCACTTTGGAAAGGGTTACCGGAACTGTCGTTGTAGCCACAATGCCAGCATTTGTGACCTTTCTTCGATAGTATTTGGTCTGAGTAAAGCCAAGTGGGAATGATGGGGTAAACGTTGGAGTCGTTGCCCCTGTGATATCTGCCCATGTAGTTTGGTCTGTGCTCTCTTCCCACTGGTATGAATAACTACCTTGCGTTCCTCCTGAGGCTCCAGTAGTGGAGGTAAAAGCATTCACTGATGTTGCGCCATCGCAAACATCTTGGTCTGATCCGATCGTTCCGGGATTCAGGGCATCCACATATATTGTTTTTGAAACGGAAGTCAGACAACCTGAATCTGTGTACCGTAAATGGAATGTGGTTTCACTTGATGTGTTCGTAGGGGTATAAGTCGCCGAATTGGTTGCGTCTGGAGTTCCTGATATTGTTCCTACATACCATTCAAAAGTACTTGGCGTTCCCCCTGAGACGCTTAAAATATTACCCGTACCTGAAGGAGGAATAGTATCATAAGTAGCAACAACCGATAATGTTGTAGGTACAGTGACCGAGTATTGGACGGCATCTGTATATTTCAATACTCCAATCGGCTTAACCGAAATGCCAGGATCATTGACTTGACATCGATACCATGTATTTGATGTAATCGGATTTGGCGGAGCATAAGTGTTTGCAGTGGCATTATTGATATTTACCCAATCAATATTATTTGTTGATATCTGCCATTGAAGAGAATATGATAGACTTCCATCAGAAGGAGCTGAAGTAAATGAAATTGAAGATGGAATATCTCCAGGACATATAGTTGTGGCACCATTTGAAGCTATTGTTCCTGGCACCAGGTCACTTACAATAATTTCTTGTGTTGCAGTTGAAGTACAGCCTGATGTTGTTCCGGTGACGGTGAAGGTCGCAGTGCCAGAAGGATTAACCTTGGCAGTGGTTCCAACTGATGAAACAACATATCCAAGGGGAGTCCATGCATAACTGTCCGCCCCTGCCCCGGTAAGAGTTGTAGTATCTCCTTTTGCTATTCTTGTTCTTATAGCACTTACCGAAGTCGATGGACCCTGAGTTACCTGAATATATACTACATTCGGAGTTATTACTGTCACTCCATCGTTTGTAGCTTTTCTTCTGTAGTATGTGTCTACACTTAAGATTGGAGGCTGATAATCTTTTTGATTCGCAGAGCCAATAGCTGACCATGAATTTGTACCATCTGGTGAGGATTCCCAAGAATACGAAATCACACCTGTTCCTCCAGTTGCATCCGTATCAGAGGCCAACTGTGCTGGTGCGACTCCTGCGCATATGGTTTGGTTTGAGGAAATATCTCCGGCATCAAATGGTGAAACTGTAACTACTGATACTGTGGTGTCTTGGCAACCATTAATGTCTGTTCCGGTAACAGTATAAGTTGTTGTTACTGATGGGCTTGCAGTATATGAATTACCTGACCATGTCGAAGAACCATCCGTCCAAGAATAATTTGTTGCTCCGAAAACTTGGATATAAGTAGATCCTCCTGAGGGGATAACCACAGAGTATTTATCCGTATAAACCGTTGGGTTCGAAGAAACTATAACTGTAGAAACCGATGTTTTGCTTACATCGTGATCTGTCATTGTTCTTCTATAATATGTAGTTACTGTAGGCGCAGGCGAAGGGGTGTAGGACGCGGTGGATACAGTTAAATCCGACCAAGTGTTTTGATCTGTACTAGAATGCCAGGAGAATGTGTAAATCCCAGATCCGCCACCATCACTTGTTGCATTAATTTGAACAGGAGCAGAGCCATCACAGATCGATTGATCAGATAAAGTTCCTGGTCTTAAATCGTCGATACTGATGTATTTAGAGGAAGAACTTGTACAGCCATTTGCATCCGTTACAGTGAGATTATACGTTGTACTTACGGCTGGATTCACTGTCAGTGTTTGGCTAGAACCAGAGATGGGCGTCCAAGAATAAGTGGTCGATGCAGGAGCAGAAAGAACAATTGAGGCACCATCTGGCATATTTCCTGTAGAGGATGTGTAAGCTGTGGTGATTGTTGAACTTGGTTCGGCATTTACAGTCTGAAGAACTGCATCCGCCGTGACTGTAACTCCTTGGTTCGTGGTTTTCCTTCTGAAATAAGTAGATACATTCAATACTACACTATAATTTAGGTCTTGAGTATTCGAATTAGATATATTAGTCCAATTACTATTGTTTGTGGAGTACTGCCATAAATAAGTATACCCCCCTGATCCTCCTGTGGGAAGAGTTCCAGTAATCGGATTTGGCATAGCCGTTCCTTCGCAAATACCTCCATTAGGATTTGTCAACGTTCCACTGGTAAGCACAGAAGCCGAAACTGTTATGGTATTCTCTGCAACGCAACCATTCGCGTCTTGCCCTTTGACCGTAACGACAAATGGAGTAACATTTTGAGGGGTATAGACAAAAGAGTCTAGACTACTTGCGTTTGAGACCGAATAAGTTTGATCAATTGACCCGCTGGATTCAAATTGATAATTAAAGTTGGTAGCACCCGTGCCTTTTACAGCAATTGTTCCTCCTAAAGGAATTGGGATAGTCCTTGAAGGAGCGGATGCTGAAATTGCAGGTGCACTAAGCGCAATTCTTGTCAAAGTATTTGAGTAATCAAATGTCGCTGCGTTTCCTGCATCTGAAACTTTACAACGGTAGTATATTTTATTTGTTTCAGTTCCAGGACTATAATTTACTGTTGTGGCAGTGCCAATATCAGCAAAAGTGGAATTATCAGTACTTGACTGCCATAAATATGTGAAGTTCCCTGAGCCACCTACAGTACCGGTTAAACTCATAGCAGATGGTGCTGTTCCAGAGCAAAAATCATTACCTCCGACAGCACTTATTGATCCAGCAGTTAAAGCAACGACAGTTATAGTTGCAGAATCTTGGTTTTTACAACCATCGTCATCTGTTACTTCTAAAGTATACAGAGTGGTAGAAACAGGAGTTACAGTAATATTTGCTGTAGCATCTCCTGTACTCCAAGCATAGGTCTCTGTGGAAGATGCAGGGCTTGTACTCACTGTTGAGGTCAGTGTTACAGACGTTCCAGAAGAAACAGTAGAAGCTGTACTGGCAATTGAAATTGTAGGTAAAATAGAAACCGTAAATGTATACGGTGTACCCTCTTCTGTAACACCCAAATTCGTAACATCTCTTCTGTAGTATGTTGTAGATGTCACTGGATCTGTAGGAGAATATCCTGATGTTGCAACACTTGGAATTAGAGTCCACGCGCCGCTTCCCGTCTTTTTATACCATGAATATGTCAATCCTGATCCCAAGCCACCACCACCAGATGCCGCAGCAGACTCTATTAAAGCTCCTGGGACATCGCCTGTACAAACAATATTTGTTGCAGAGGTAATTGTTCCTGGATCAAGGGCAACAACATTTACAGTTTCACTCGCTGTATTTTGACAATTATCACCATCTATTCCGGTTAAAAGAATTGTAGAATTATTATTTATAATTGAAGTTGCAGGATTGAGTGTAGATCCAAAACTCCAAGAATATGTTCCTCCACTACCAGCGCCTGCACCTGTAAATGAAATACTTACACCAGGTGGAACATTACTACTGCTTGGGGTTCTTGTAACAGTTATTACCGGTAATGCCTTAAATGTTTTTGTCTTATGGTCTGAGAAAAAGAAATTTGTAGGATCTGTAGGGTCAGCAGCACCTCTTCGATAATAAGTGGTCTGACTAATTGCAGCAGAAAAACCTAAGTCCTTCGTGTCTGAACTAGGAATATCCGACCACGCCCCTGCTAGATTTGTTGATTCTTGCCATTTGTAGGTAAAGCTACCTCCAGAACCTCCAGTTGGAAGAGTTCCAGTTATAGTACTTGGGTTAACAAGATCACATACATTTTCATCACCTGTTAAAACACCTGGATCTACCGCAGCAACCGTTACTAAAACAGTATCCGTGCCTGTACAAGTCAATGCATCCGTAACCGTTACCGTAAAATCTGTTGTTTGCGTAAGAGCTCCCGTTGATGGATTCCGTAGCGATGTTTGTGGAACTCCACTCACAGCAGGAATCGCTGCACCTGTACTGGTAAGAGTCCAAGCATAAGAAGAAAAAGAACCCACATTTAAGGTAGTAGAGCCCCCTGGAGCAAGCTTTCGAGAAGTAGCAGTAGCAGTAGGTGAAGGAAGCGCTGGCGCCTCAAATTTTAACTCATTAGAGAAAGCATCAATACCCATATTTGTCGCCTTACGACGTACATATACCGGCGTGCCGTTAGTTACAAGATCTGTGAAGTCTAAATTTGCACTCGTCGCTGCACCAATATCAGCAAAGCTACCTGTTGTCTTCTTCTGCCACTGATATGTGATCTCATTTGCAACACCCGTTCCTCCACTACCCAAAGTCGATGTTCCATTAACATTATCACCATACAACTGTCCCGGAGCTGTACCTGAACACAACTCTATCGTTCCTGAAGCACCCGTAGAATTCTCTATCTGTCCACCACTAAGGGCAACAACAGTTACTGTCACATCTGAACTTGTCACAGCACAACTCTGTGCATCCGTAACCTGTACATTATAGATGGTATTACCCGCAACTGAGGCGGCCACTACTGTAACATCTTTGGTAGTTGCATTACCTGCGTTACTATTCCATAAGTAGCCCTGAGTCCCTCCTGCCTCTCCACTAAGACTTAACGTTACAGAAGCTCCCGGTGGAACTGTATCTGTAGTAACCGTCGCTGTTATAGCATTTGGTGTATGTGGCGTATATGCGGCAACATTCGAAAATTCATAGGTACCCAGATTGGTAGGGTCTTCAGCACGACGTCTATAGTATGTAACACTCGTTGGAACAGAATTGATAGCGTAGGATGCTGTCGTAGTTAAAGAAGTGGGAGTCCCAGTAAAACCAGAATTAGGACTCGACTGCCACAAGTAATTATATCCTGAACCCGATCCTCCACTTGCTGGGGTTACACTCCTAATATTAGGAAGATTAGCTTCGTCATGACAAAAAGTTGTATCTCCACCGATGGTTCCTGCACTTAAAGGAGCAACCGTTACTAAAACAGTATCCGTGCCTGTACAAGTCAATGCATCCGTAACCGTTACCGTAAAATCTGTTGTTTGCGTAAGAGCTCCCGTTGATGGATTCCGTAGCGATGTTTGTGGAACTCCACTCACAGCAGGAATCGCTGCACCTGTACTGGTAAGAGTCCAAGCATAAGAAGAAAAAGAACCCACATTTAAGGTAGTAGAGCCCCCTGGAGCAAGCTTTCGAGAAGTAGCAGTAGCAGTAGGTGAAGGAAGCGCTGGCGCCTCAAATTTTAACTCATTAGAGAAAGCATCAATACCCATATTTGTCGCCTTACGACGTACATATACCGGCGTGCCGTTAGTTACAAGATCTGTGAAGTCTAAATTTGCACTCGTCGCTGCACCAATATCAGCAAAGCTACCTGTTGTCTTCTTCTGCCACTGATATGTGATCTCATTTGCAACACCCGTTCCTCCACTACCCAAAGTCGATGTTCCATTAACATTATCACCATACAACTGTCCCGGAGCTGTACCTGAACACAACTCTATCGTTCCTGAAGCACCCGTAGAATTCTCTATCTGTCCACCA
>ERZ802830.1309-NODE-1309-length-23872-cov-9.6332_pt1 | contig 23872 bp, 21 predicted proteins | sample MGYA00345654_ERZ802830 | MGnify/ENA primary metagenome ERZ802830 (study PRJEB30503, sample SAMEA104212375) | marine metagenome | biome: Westerlies Biome; feature: [SRF] surface water layer (ENVO:00010504) within the epipelagic zone...; material: water...
AAATTTTTGTAACTATAGATGGTAAAAATGCTAAAGATTTTGATGATGCCGTATTAGGCGAAAAAGATGAAGATGGAAATCTCATTCTCTATGTGGCCATTGCCGATGTAGGACGCTATATAGATAGAGGAAGTAATCTTGATAAAGAGGCCTATGATAGAGGTACTTCAGTATATTTTTCACAAAGGGTTATTCCTATGCTGCCTGAAGAGCTGAGTAATGACTTATGTTCACTAAAGCCTAATGAGGATAGATTCTGTTTAGTTTGTAAAACCAAGATTGATAAAAATGGAAATCTTTCCAATACTTCATTCTTTGAAGCTCTTATTAACTCAAAATCTAGATTAACTTACTCAACCGTTACAAGAGAAATAGAGAAAAAACAATTTAAAAAGCCATATGCTGATTCTCTAAAGATACTCCTAGAAATCTATAAAAGACTTAAAAAAAATAGAGTTGAAAGAGGATCTTTAGAACTCGAGGTACCGTCCTACATCCCAAAAGTGGAAAATCAAAAGGTAAAAAGATTTGTTGATTCTCCTAGGGAAATCTCGCATATGATGATTGAAGAATTCATGTTAGCTGCAAATATTTCTGCAGCAAAATTATGTCTAAAGCATGAAATGCCATCAGTCTATAGAGTACATCCAAAACCAGATATATTAAAAATCAAAACCCTTGAAAAATTCTTGAGAAGCAGAAAAATAAATGCAGTCTTAGATAATGGAAGTAATATCAAGTCTTTAACTAGCCTAGTTGAACTCTGTAATGACAGAAAAGATAAAAATATTATCCACTCACAAATTTTGTATTCAATGAGCCTAGCTACTTATGAAGCGGATGTTGCAATTCATTATGCCTTGAATTACGAATCATACTCACACTTCACTTCACCCATTAGAAGGTATCCTGATTTATTAGTTCATAGAGCAATAAAATCTCTTATTAAATCTCATGGGGGGAAAGTTGAAATCTCCGGTCAATCTTTAAGAAGCCCGCCTTTTTATAGTTACGATGAATTATCTGAAGCATCAAAAGATTGTTCTACTAAAGAAAGAATTGCCGAGAAAGCTGAGAGAGAAGCTCTAAATCATATCAAGTGTGCTTTTGCATCAGAGAATATAGGCAACATTTATAATGGGCAGATAATTGGGGTAACGAACTTTGGCCTATTCATCCATTTAAAAGATATTAATATTGAGGGTTTATGTCATATAAAATACTTACCACGTAATGAATATTATGTTTTTGATGAAGACAGTAAGATGCTTCAAAGCAATAGCTCTAAACACTCCTATTCATTGGGTGATGAAGTTAAGGCAGTCATAGAAAAAGTTGAGGTTTTCTCTCAAAAAATAGATCTAAGGTTAGTCAAATGAATTTAAAAAAAGATGAAGAACTAGTATGTGGCTTGAATGCCGTTTCTCAGATAATTCGGATTAGGCCTAACTCCGTGCAATATCTTTTTGTAGGACAGAAACCAAGCGGAAGGATTCAATCTGTTATGCAAGAAGCTGAAAAAAGTAACATAACAATCAATAAAGAAAACCTCTCTTTCTTCGATGACAATTTTAAAGAGCAAAATCATCAAAACATTGCCATAACTTGCAATAAAAGGTCTGAGGAATCCGAGCATTATCTGGAATATATTTTAGACAAACCTAAACTTAAGCTTCTCTTGTTAGATGGTCTTTCTGATCCACATAATGTCGGAGCCTGTTTAAGGAGCGCTGCAGCTTCAGATGTGGATGCAGTCATAGTGCCTAAAAATCGTTCCTGTCACCTTACCCCTACGGTAAGAAAAATTTCCTGTGGGGCTTCAGAACTTATTCCTTTTGTGATTGTCACAAATATAGTCAGGACAATTAATTTGCTTAAAGAAAAAGGTGTGATGATTTATGGAAGTGACCTACAGGCAACAAAGACTTACGACGAAGTTGAGTATGCACAGAAAAATGCCTTGATAATTGGTTCGGAAGATAAAGGAATAAGAAGATTAACGCGTGAAAATTGTGATGAGTTAGTAAAGATTAGTATGTCAAAGAACATGGACAGTCTAAATGCTTCTGTAAGTGCTGGTATTTTGTTATTCGAGATCAGCAGACAAAATAAAATTAACTCAAATAAATAGAGTAAAATATAGAAATGCTAGCTCAGAGAACTCTATCTAATTCAATAAAAGCCTTCGGCATAGGTCTTCATAGTGGAGAACCAATAATGTTAAAGTTAATGCCGGCAGCTCCTGATACAGGAATTATATTCAGAAGAGTAGATCTTGACCCGGTTGTGGAGATTAAAGCTAGAGCAGAGAATGTTGGAGACACGACAATGTCCACTTCCCTTACCTGGAAAGATGTCAAAATCTCTACCGTTGAACATCTGTTATCAGCAATGGCTGGCTTAGGTATTGATAACGCCTACGTGGAAGTAAATGCCGCAGAAATTCCCATAATGGATGGTAGCGCCGGCCAATTTGTATTCTTGATACAATCAGCCGGACTTCATGAACAAGAAGTTCCAAAAAAGTTTATAAGGATCAAAGAAAAAGTAAGAGTGCCCTTCAATGACGCTTGGGCACAGGTATCTCCATTTGAAGGATTTAAAGTCGCTTTTACAGGAGTTTGGGACCATCCGGTATTAAAAAAACACGGAACAAAAGCTTCTATTAACTTCAACAGCACTTCATTTGTTAAAGAAGTTAGTCGTGCAAGAACTTTTGGTTTTATGAGTGATCTAGAAGCATTGAAAGAAAATAATCTAGCTCTAGGCGGTAGTGAAAAAAATGCTATAGCCATAGGAGATGAAGATATCTTAAATGAAGATGGCCTAAGACTTGAAAATGAAATGATCAAACATAAAATTTTAGATGCCATTGGAGACCTATATCTCCTTGGTCATAATTTAGTCGGTTCTTTCGAGGGGTTTAAGTCAGGACATACAGTAAATAATGCCTTACTTAGAGAACTGATAGCCAGACCTGAAACATGGGAAGTCGTGACTTACGATGATCCAAATAACTCTCCAATCACTTATTTAGATCCAATTATTGATCCAAGTTCAGGATAATTTTTCAGATATTCGCTAGCAACTGTTAGAATTGCGTCTAGCAAATTTGTATGGGTCTATTAGATAAAATATTTGGTTCAAAAAACCAAAAAGTATTAAAAAAAGTTCAACCTTTAGTGAATGCTATAAATTCTCTAGAGGAAGAGTATTCCTTGCTTGACGATACAGAACTCAAAAGTAAACGAAATGATTTTATCAACCGTTATAAAAATGGTGAATCTTTAGATGCTCTTCTACCAGAAGCCTTTGCAACAGTTAGAGAAGTAAGCAAAAGACAACTGGGATTGAGACATTACGACTGTCAGCTTATTGGAGGAATAGCACTTCATAACTGTCAAATAGCTGAAATGGCTACAGGGGAAGGAAAGACTCTGGTAGCCACCCTTCCATCTTATCTGAATTCCATTACTGAGAGAAAAGTTGTTTTAGTAACAGTGAATGACTATTTAGCAAGAAGAGACGCAGAATGGATGGGGCCCATATACGAGAGTCTAGATATGTCTGTTTCTTTTATTATTCCAGGCCAACAGCTAGAAGAAAGAAAAACTGCTTATGATGCAGATGTAATCTACGCCACAAATAATGAGCTAGGTTTTGACTTTCTAAGAAACAATATGGTGGTGAGTGCTAATGACAGAATGATGAATGATTACTATTTTGCAATCATAGATGAAGTTGATTCTATTCTAATTGATGAAGCCAGAACTCCATTAGTGATATCTGGACCGGCAGAAAATACAGCTCAGATTTATCAAAAAATTAGTAAGTTCATTCCAAAACTTGAAGAGCAAATTGTTGAGACCGAAGAAGCAGAATTAGAGAATAGAGAAAAAGTAGATTCTGGACATTTCATACTAGACGAGAAGTCTAAACAAGTAGAACTTACAGATTTTGGCCATGATTTTATTGAAAAACTACTTAAAGATGAGAATCTTCTTGAAGAAGATCAGAGTTTGTATTCATCAGGAAACCTGAGATTACTTCATTATATTCAGTCTTCATTGAGAGCTCATTTCCTTTTTCATATAGATGTGGACTATATGGTTCAAGATAAACAGGTTGTGCTGATCGATGAGAACACTGGCAGAGCGATGCCAGGCAGAAGATTAGCAGATGGTTTACATCAGGCAATTGAACAAAAAGAAAATGTTCCTATTCAAATGGAAAGTCAAACCTTGGCTTCTTGTACCTTCCAAAATTATTTTAGACAGTATGAGAAGTTATCTGGTATGACAGGAACTGCCTCAACTGAAGCAGAAGAATTTTCTGAGATATATGGTTTAAATGTATTGGAAGTACCAACCAATGAACCTATGGTAAGGGATGATAAAAATGACCTTGTTTATCTCACTCAAAATGAAAAATACAAAGCTGTTATTGAAGAGATAAAAGAGTTCAAGACCAAAGGTAATCCCATACTCGTTGGAACTGCTTCTCTAGAGAGCTCTGAATTTTTATCCAGTCTTTTAAAAAAAGAGAATATTGATCATCAGGTTCTTAATGCAAAAAATCATGCAAGAGAAGCTGAAATTATTTCTCAAGCAGGCAAGCCTGGTGTCATTACTATAGCAACCAATATGGCCGGAAGAGGAACAGACATTGTTCTGGGAGGTAATTGGGAAGCTGAATATGAAAAACTAAATACGGAGGATCCCGCAAAAAAAGAAGAGCTTCAAGCAAAATGGAAAGGTCTAAACGAGAATGTTCTAAACTCTGGGGGGCTGCACGTAATAGGAACTGAACGAAATGAATCTCGTAGAATGGATAATCAATTAAGAGGTCGTTCCGGAAGGCAAGGCGATCCAGGATCATCAAGGTTTTACATATCTTTAGAGGATAATCTAATGAGAATATTCGCTTCCGATCAAATGAAAAACATGATGCAAAGAGTCGGGTTAGAAGACGGAGAAGCGATTGAACATAGAATGTTAAGCGGCGCTATTGAAAGAGCTCAGAAAAGAGTTGAAGGAAGAAATTTTGATATAAGAAAAATGTTACTTGAATACGATGATATGGCTAATGAACAAAGACAAATCATTTATTCTCAAAGAAATAATATATTAGAAGCAGATGTCATAACTGAACTATTAGACTCTATGAGAGAAACAGTAATTTCTGATGAACTAGATGCTGTATCTCAAGGAGATTTAGAGCCGCATGAATGGAACCTAGATATCCTAGAAAGTTCTCTATCAAATATATTTGGTCTACAAATCTCTGTGAAAGAATGGTTAGCCTCGGGTAAAAGTATTACTCGAGAAGAAATAGAAGAAAAAATACTAGCATCAGCTAATGATTCTTATTCTGAAAAAAGTAGGAACATAGGCCCTGTGATGAGGGATTTTGAAAAACAAATTCTCTTGCAAATAATAGATAATGCCTGGAAAGACCACCTTGCTGAAGTAGATGCGCTTAGACAAGGAATAGGGTTAAGAAGTTATGCTAGTAAAAACCCTAAGTTAGAGTTTAGAAGAGAGTCCTTTGAATTGTTTGAGAGCCTCTTAGATAAAATAAGAATAGAGGGAATAAGATTTCTTTCCAGAGTAGAAATTGAATTAGAAGATTCAGGGGATTTAAATCTACCTAAACAAAATGAAAAACAATCTTTAAATCATCAAAGTCCTGAATCGGCCCTAGCACCTTCTCAAGTAAAAGAGCAACCTTCATCAGAACAAGGTAATAGAAGACTGAGAAGAGCAGAAGCAAAAATGGCCAGAAAGCATGCCAGAAAAAAATAATGCCAAAAAAGATACATAATATTGATGGTATTAAATTTGGATCTGCTTCTAGTAATACCCGTTATGGAGACAAAGAAGACAGCTTGGTAGTAACCCTTCCCCCTCAGGCCAAGCTCAGCGGAAAATTTACCTCTAATAAATTAAGAGCAGCACCAGTAAATCTAGCAATCGATAATCTGTATTCTTCTTCTCAAGGAAGTAAAGTTTTATTAATCAATGCAGGTAATGCTAACGCTGCTAATGGACCTAAAGGCTTAATCGATGTAAAGAGATACTGTAAAGAAATTGCTTCCGACTTAGACATAAATATAGAAAATGTCATTCCCTTCTCTACAGGTGTCATAGGCGAAGCAATGCCTGTAGAGAATTATCTTAGTGCATTTAGAAAAGCCCTAACTAAGCTTAATGTTAATAATTGGAAGAAAGCTGCTGGTGCTATTTTAACTACAGATACAAAACCTAAAATTGTTTCAAAAGAGATAAAAATTGGAAAAGAGTCATACTGTGTAACGGGTTTTGCAAAAGGCTCTGGAATGATCAGGCCTGACTTTGCAACTCTCCTTAGTTTTGTATTTATTGATGCAAAAATTAGTCAAAGTTCTCTGAATAAAATGCACTCTGAAGCTTTAAAAGTTAGTTTTGAGGCTATAACAGTTGACGGAGACACATCACCTAATGATTCATCCTTGCTCGTAGCTAACGGTAATAAAGATAAATTTATTAAGACAGGATCATTGGCTGAAAAAAAATTATCTAAGATAATTATAGAAATATTCAAAGAATTAGCTGAGTTATTAGTAGAGGATGCTGAAGGAGCCTCAAAAAAAATAAAAATCAAAGTCTCTAAAGCAAAGAATATTGAACAAGCTAGATCCATTGCTTTTACAGTAGCTGAGTCTCCATTGGTGAAAACAGCCATGTTCGGTAGTGATGCAAACTGGGGAAGAATACTTTCTGCAATAGGTAGAGATAAAACTCTAGATGAAATTGATAAAGTTCAAATCAAGCTAAACAATCAACCACTTGTAAAGAAAGGATATATTGATTCAAAGTATTCAGAGAAATTGGCTTCTAAAGCAATGCGAAAGAAAGAAATTTTTATAGATATTAATCTTGGACAAGGCCAAAAAACGTTTGAAGTGCTGACTTCGGATCTATCTGAGGATTATGTTTTAATTAATAGCGATTACAGGAGTTAATGGCGGGTATCGTAGTCATCTTCTGATTCAAAGACCTTCTCTCCGGCAATTTTTCTATCTTCACTTGCCCAAGCTCCTAAATCAAGAAGCTGGCAACGTCTACTACAAAAAGGTCTGTGCTCATTCTTATCTGAGTATTCAGATTGCTCCCCACATTCAGGGCATTTAACATACATCATGTTTCTGAAATAAATTTTTTATGCAAAGCGTCTACTGCCAGTTTCAGATCTTCCAAACTTCCATCATTTACAATCACTTCATCAGCTTGATTGAGCCGGTCTTGACGAGAGATTTGAGCCTTAATTATTGACTGAACTTGCTCTTCAGAGACTCCATCTCTTTTTAAAGTTCTTTCTATCTGAGTTTCAATAGGTACATCCACAACTAGAACTTTGGTACAAAAATCCTTCTGATTAGTCTCTAATAAAAGAGGCGAAACCAGAATAGTATAAGGACTTGATGAATCACTTAATTCATCTTGAATTTGTTTTGCAATAGCTGGGTGTAATAAAGACTCTAACCAATCTTTTTCTTCTTTGGATTTAAAAATTATTTCTCTTAATTTTGCTCGGTCTAATTCCCCACTCTGGCTAAGAATATCTGATCCAAAATGTTTAGAGATTTCTTCAAGACATGGTTTACCCTTTTCGACTACAACTCTTGATGCCAGATCAGCATCAACTATCGCTATTCCCAGTTGTTCAAAGCTATCTGAAACAGCTGTTTTGCCACTGCCTATTCCACCTGTTAATCCAATTATCATCTTCTTGGTATTATCTCAAAACGAACTCAAGATTACTTCTTATTTAGAGTCTTCTGCAGAAATTGTATGGCTGCATTAGCAAAAATGTCATTCCTGTCCCCTGCAATCATGTGAGCAGCCTTTTCTATCTCGATAAATTCAGCATGACTAATAGTTTCTAAGAACTGATCCACCTCTTCCTGAGTGACTACATTGCTCAACGCTCCGCGTATCAATAATGTTGGAACCTCTACAGATGTGGCATAATTTTGTTGTCTTTTCCTGTATTCAGTTCGATTACTATTTCTGGATTGAATGAATTTTGGATCCCAGTGCCAGTAATACCTGCCATCCTCCCTTAATCTAAGGTTCTTTTTTAAGCCAGAAATGTCTTTGGGCTTTTCACGATGAGGAAGGTAAGCAGATATTGATTCAGATACTTCTTCAAGTGAACTAAAGCCTTTAGAACCAGAACTCATAAAATCAAGGATAGCATTAGAGCCTTCTTCATTAGGATAAATGCCAATATCTACCATGACCAAAGCATTACAAAGTGATTTAAATCTTTCGTCACCAGCAGTGCTTAAAGATACCATGCCACCCAGAGAAGCTCCAATGAGAGCAGCAGGTTTTCCTGTTTCTTTTATAATACTTACAAGATCGTCCCTGTAGCTTTCAATACTATAGTCACCTTCTTCGCTCCACTCACTGTCTCCGTGTCCTCTAAGATCAATTGCTAATGCATAAAAGCCAGCGTTTGCTAATCTTTCTGATGTTCCGCCCCAGGCATGTCTTGTTTGGCCACCACCATGAAGCAATACCACCAGCGGGTCATCAGAGTTGCCTAGAGCAGTTGCCTCAATATTTAAACCTGAACTTACTATAAATTTCATGGATACAAATTTCTGAAAAGAAAGGAGGCATTGTTCCATGTTTAGTGAGAAAATCTAGAAAAGAATACAAGATATGCAAACAGCACCAAAAACCTTCTTAGAAAGAATAAAGTTTATTGGACCTAGTGTAATAGTCACAGGCAGCGTGGTTGGAAGTGGATCAATAGTGATGACTCCATTATTAGGGGCGGCAGCAGGTTTCCTACTGCTTTGGTGGCTTCTTCTCAGTATGTGGAGTAAGCCGATCATACAGGCAGAAATAAGCAGGTACATTGTAGTAACTAAAAAGACATTTTTAGAAGCCTTCGCAGATATGCCTGGCTTCAAGACAACAATTCAAGGCAAAACTACATCATGGCTAGTTTGGTTTATGTTTATTGGAGTAATTCCTTCTATTGCAGGTATGGGTGGATTGGCTGGGGCTGTTGCGGAGGCAGGAAATACCATGTTCCCCCTTTTAAGCACAGAAGCATGGGTTGCTATATCTTGCTTATTAACTTGGCTATTACTTTACTTTGGGTCTTATAAAAGCCTCGAGAGAACTTTATTGATTATGGTTATATTCTTTTCCTTCATGACCTTAGTGATAGCTATCGCAATGCAATCGACTGAGTATCAAGTTAATTTTGATCAAATTTCTCAAGGTCTCTCCTTTTCATTCCCAACAGAATACCTTCCTCTTGCTCTAGCTGTATTTGGATTTACTGGAATAAGTTATGGAGAAATTATGGCCTATACATATTGGTGTCTAGAAAAAGGCTACGCCGATAATACAGGTAATGACATTGAAGAAACAAAACATTGGATTAGGACCATGCAAACGGATGTGTGGGTAACAGTATTTTTTATAACCTTAGGAACACTCCCGTTTTTCTTTTTGGGTGCGGGAGTTTTAAATAATGTCCCCGAATTGCAAGAGTCGTTAGCTACGAGTTCTTTCTGGGATGTTGATGTTATCAGCTCATTGCAGAATATGTTTTCACTCGTACTTGGCGGTTGGGCTAAATGGCTCTTTATAATTTTAGCTTTCTTTGTTCTATTCTCGACCCTACTATCAGGAACGGCTGCTTTTACGAGAACCATATCAGATTATTTGATTTCAATGGGTTTAGTAAGAGAAAGAACTGATACCAGAAAAAAACTCATCAAACTTGTGGCTTTTGTCATTCCTTTCTTGTCGGGCCTCTTTTATTTTATATTACCGAACCCCATTACTCTGTTACTCATAGCAGGAATCTGGGCGGCCATGGGATTGCCCATCGTAAACATTGGAGCTCTATATCTTGTGAATAAATTAGAACCTGCATTACAACCAAAAGTAATTACAAAAGTAATTCTATGGGCAAGTTTAATTTTACAATTGTGCCTAGCGGGACTAATTGTTTATGACATAGGCCTAAATTTTTAAGGAGAGATATATGGAACTCATAAAGTGGCCATTCCTGAAGCAAACATGGGGCATAGAATTTGAAAGATCTAAAGGAGCTTACTTATATACAAAAGATGGTAGAAAAATACTGGATGCTGCTGGCGGAGCTATAGTTAGTAATATTGGATATGGGAGAGAAGAAGTAGCTGAAGCTATTGCGAGAGCTGTCAAGAATAATTCTTACATACTGCCTCCTTTTTTAACACCTGAAAGGGAAGCACTTTTAGATGAATTAAGGGAGTATTGGCTTCCATCACATTTAACCAGGATTCATCTATCATCAGGTGGCTCTGAAGCTAATGAATCAGCAGTTAAATTAGCAATACAATATCAAGCTAGCAGAGGCAAACCTGAAAAAAATATAATCTTAACTAGAAGCCTTTCATATCATGGAACAACCTTAAACATGTCAGGCATTTCCGGTCATGCAGCTCGAAAAAGAGGTCTAGAAAGTTATGTACCTGAACCAACTACGATAGAAACCCCTTATCCACTCAGATGTCCTCTAGGAAGCCATCATGTTGATGCTAAAGAATATTATCTAGAAAACCTTCGTAACACTATTAAAAGAATAGGTGCAGAAAAAATAGCAGGCCTTTTAATGGAACCCATTAATGGATCTAGTGGAGGAGCAATATACCCTCCTGATAATTACTGGAAAGAAGCACATGAGATCCTGCAAGAAAATGAGATCTTGTTAATTGCTGATGAAGTCATGACAGGATTTGGTCGAGTGGGAGAAGATTTTGCAAGTAACTTATATGATATTGAGCCAGATATTTTAATAGCTGGAAAAGGAATGGGTGGAGGTTATGCTGCAATAGGCGGAACGTACAGCACTGATAAAATAGCTGATTCAATACAAGCTGCTGGGTATGAAGTAATGTTTCATACGTTTGCAGCTTTACCTCAATCCTGTGCAGCTTCTGCTCAAGTTCTAAAAATTCTTAGAGAAGAGAGTTTATGTGAAAACGTACCTACTCTAGGAGAAAAAATACTTGATAAACTTAATACTGAGATTGGGCAACATCCTAATGTAGCTGAAATTAGAGGTAAGGGGTTATTGATAGGTATTGAAATTGTAGAAGATAAATCAACTTTAAAGCCATTTGATGAGTCCAGGAAGACAACTAGTAAAATCATGGAAAAAGGATTGGAAGAAGGAGTATTCTTGTATCCTGGTGGAACAGGAGAATATAGAGATATAGTGTGTCTTGGACCGGCATTCATAATTGGTGACACGGAAATTGATTTAATGGTCAACGCCTTAAAGAAATCAATAGACGAAGTAGCTTCTTAACTTTCAGTTTAATCAGAAAATAGAAGCATGATTTTTTCTACACATTCATCAACTTCATCTATATTTTTAACAATATGATTCGCATATTTTCTATAGAGAGATTCCCTTTCATCGTATGCTTCTCTGAAACTTTGTTTAGAATTCTTTATAAAACCTCTTCCACAAAAATTACCTATTCGATTAGAAATAATTTTAAACGGCACGTCTAAATAAATTATTTCTGAAGATTCTTTTAAATACTCCATAGCTGGGACAGAAAAGACGGCACTACCGCCTGTGGATAGTACAGTTTTATTAAATGCAATGGACAGGAGAACCTCTTCTTCTATTGCCTTGAATCTTTCATTACCTTGGGTATCTATTATTTTTTGAGTCTTGCCGTAAAGATTTTCAATAATTTTGTCACTGTCTATGAATTGGAATGAAAAATTTGAAGATAAGATCTTACCCACAGTTGTTTTACCTGCTCCAGCCATACCTATTAGAGTGATAGAATTTTTCATAGATTTACTATACATGAAGAAAGGAAAGAATTTTCTTTAGAATGGTGGAGCCAGTCGGGATCGAACCGACGACCTCATCCGTGCAAGGGATGCGCTCTCCCAGCTGAGCTATGGCCCCACTTAGGGATGCGTAGATTACCAAAAACTAGAGACTAAGAAAGAATTATTTTCTTTTTTAAGAAAAATTAGCCATCTCTTCTATGGAATTATTAATCCTTTCTAATATTTCTTTTTGATCCAGATCTTTTGTTAATTTGTAATGAGGATGACTTAAGGTAGCCAAATCTTTAGCAACCTCAAGAGACTTTGACATTAAATCTTCAGGATCAACAACTTCATCTAAATAACCTGCATCCACTGAATCAGATATTGGATAAGCTTCAGCAGTCAGTATTGCTCTATACCAATGATTTTTCAGAATTCTAGATTTGGATATTTCAAGAATAGGAGTAGGTATAGACATACCGTTTCTCGTTTCATTTGCCTGGACTATAAATTTTCCCTTAGCTCCTATCCTGTAATCTGCACAACAGAGTAAAAATGCCCCTAAAGCAATAGCATGACCGCTAGCGGCAGCAATAACAGGTCTTGGAAAACTATAGATTCTAGATAATAACTTAAATCCAGCGGTGGTCATTTCAACTGCAGCCTTAGGGTCTCCGCCTGAAATGGTTTTTAAGTCAAACCCAGCAGAAAATAATCCTTCTTTACCTGTAATCAATAAGGAGCCTTTATCTTCGGGTACTTCATCTAATAACGAATTAATAGTATTACTCATGGCGGTAGAGAAAACGTTTGCCTTTCCGTCATTTAAAGTAATGATTGATACATCTCCATCTTGGGTTAAAGTTGCTAATTGATCCGTCATAGTTTTTCCTTTTAATTTATGTTTGTTCCTATAATCTAATAAGTAGTTCAATAACTCAAATAATTTAGGCATGAATTTATTTAAAAATCTCTCAAGATCAGTAAAAGGTAAAATAGCTATCATTACTGGAGCAGGAAGTGGCATGGGCGAGGCTACGGCTAAAGTTTTTGCAACTGAAGGTATTAAGGTTGTTGCAACAGACATTAACCTTGAAGAGGTTGAAAGAGTTTCCAGTGAAATAGAATCTTTAGGAGGAAGCTGCATACCAATGCTACTAGATGTAACCGATAAGCAATCTATTGAGCAATGTGTAAAGAGCACTATAGATGAATATTCCTCTTTAGATATTGTTATAAATAATGCAGGTATATCTTCTGTTACAGCTGTGGATGATGAGAATTACGAAAACTATTGGGACGACACTCTAAATGTAGTTTTAACTGGCCAAATTAAACTTATAAGAGCTGCCCTCCCTTATCTTTTAAAGTCAGATAATGGTCGTATAGTAAATATTTCTTCTACAGAAGGGTTTGGTGCATCTCCATTCCATAGTCCTTATACGGCAGCTAAACATGGAGTGATTGGATTAACTAGATCATTAGCACTTGAACTTGGGCCTCAAGGTATAACGGTCAATTGCATTTGCCCTGGCCCAATAAATACCAATATGACATCTGCCATAGATGATAAAGATAAAAACATATACGCCAAAAGAAGAGTTGGACTGAAAAGGTATGGCGAACCTGAAGAGGTAGCCCATGCAACCTTAAATCTATGCTTACCCTCTTCTTCTTTTATTAATGGAGTTTACTTACCAGTTGATGGAGGTCTCTCCATAAGACGTGCATAAAGGAATGAATGATATGAACCCAAAAATATTGTTAACAATTATCTTCTCTTTTTTAATAACTTCATGCAGTGATTTAGAACATATAAATGAAAAGAATATCCATGAGCATGTAAAAAAACTTTCTTCAGACGAATTTGAAGGAAGGGAGCCAGGTACATTAGGTGGCGAACTAACTAAAGAATATATAAAAAAGAGTTTTGAATCTTCTGGACTAGATCCAGTAAAAGATGATTTTTTGCTTGAAGTACCATTATCTAAAATGGAAGTGGACTTAGATGAATCTTTTTTAAAGTTTAACCAGGATAAAAAAGAAAGTATTTTAGTACCTGGAAGTGAAACTGTCTTTTGGTCCAAGCGTGTTAAAGAAGAAATAGAGATAAAAGAGAGTGATGTTCTTTTTATTGGCTATGGAATAGTTTCTCCCGAATATAACTGGAATGATTACGAAGGTATTGATGTAAGAGGCAAGACATTAATAGCTTTGATAAATGATCCAGGTTTCAAGACTCAAGATCCAAATTTATTTAATGGTAATGCCATGACTTACTATGGAAGGTGGGTGTATAGATTTGAGGAGGCTGCTCGACAAGGAGCAGAAGCCCTCATCATTATTCATGAAACTGCACCTGCTTCTTATCCTTGGAAAGTTGTTCAAAACAGCTGGTCAGGAAAGCAAATTGATTTGAAAAGACCGAACCTAGGAATGGACAGAATAAAAGTTGAAGGGTGGATCACCAATGAAGTTGCAGAAAAATTATTTAATGATGCTGGACTCAGTCTTGAGCAATTAAAAGAAGATGCTTTAACAAGAAATTTCAGACCGATGCCTCTGAAAGGGTTGAAGATGAGCGCTAAGCTGTCAAATAAATTGAGTTTTTCAGTTTCTCATAATGTAGGAGGAATAAAGGTTGGATCTAAAAGTCCTGATGAATATATTTTGATGATGGCCCATTGGGATCATCTAGGCAAAAGAGAAAGTCATTCTCATGGTAATGATCAAATTTATAATGGAGCGGTTGATAATGCAACGGGTGTAGCAGGCATACTCGAGCTTGCGAATTCATTCAAAAATGAAACTTTAGATAGATCTCTATTATTTCTTGCAGTTACAGCAGAAGAATCTGGACTCCTTGGATCACAATACTTTGGAGAATACCCGCCTATTGATTTATCTAATATTGTTGCTGGATATAATTTTGATGGTGTTCTTCCAACTGGCAAGACTAAAGATGTTGTTGTAGTTGGTTACGGAGCCTCGGAATTGGAAGATATACTTCAAGAGGAACTTACTAAATTCAATATGTACATAACACCTGATCCTGCTCCCGAAAAGGGATTCTTTTATAGATCCGATCATATAAGTTTTGCAAAAAAAGGAGTTCCCGTGCTGTATGCAGATGGTGGAGTGGATAAATATGATGGAGGTATAGAAGCAGGAAGTAAGATTGCCAATGAATATACCCAATATCATTATCATCAACCCTCTGATGAATACAAAGAATCTTGGGACTTGAGCGGCTTTAAAGAGCATTTAGACATAACTCGAAACATGGTGTTCAGGTTAGCTACCTCCAGAGAATGGCCAGAATGGTATGAAGGAAATGAATTTAAGGCAATTCGAGAAGATTCTAGAAAAGAGCGATCAAACTAATCCATTTCATTAATTAGAGAATAAATATGTAATCTATTTACTTCTTTTGTACCTATATCTTCTCCTAATTCATACCAGCAATCTTCATGTGGATTCATGATTTCCCATTCTGGAATATCTGACCCGTTGGGGTTTCCTGTTTTAGAGAAATTAGTCCAATAGGAGAGCATGCATCTTGAAAGTTCTTCGTTTTCTATTGGACCTAGTCCTGCTACTCCAAAAACATAACCTATTTCGTAGGCATGAAAAGAACCTAAAGTTTCCCCTACTATACCGGAAGGTTTTTGAGTGAAATGATAAAAATAGATCTCTTCATTCCTTTCTGCCATAGCTTTAGAAGCAAAGTAGGAAGGCGCTCCAAAAAGTGAATCTCCTAGCAGTCTTTTACTTGAAATAACCATCTCTTCTTCATTTGAAGCGGGATAAATTTCTAAAGCTTTTTCATGATTTTTTCCAAATCTTCTTTTTATAATCTCTAGATATTTTTCTACTGTATCTACTGGAGGAGGTTCGTCAGGTAATGGACTTCCCCAGTAAAGAGCGGTCCCTTCATCGGCATTAGTGCCAATGATTGTTGGGACTTTATGATTAATACCCTGTTCAAAGCCTTCTATCACTCCAGATAGCATTGAATAATCATCTGAAAACAAAGTTGAAGGAAATCCTATGCCTTTTTGAATAATTGTATCGACGGGAAGATTTCTCATTACCTCCAGTTGGTCAGGACCCTCCTCAACTCCACAAGCAGTACAAAAAGATAAACCAAGCATATCTCCTGACATACCCAAGTCATTTTTTTCTTTACTATGTAAATCAATCCTTGCGAACCCTCCACTTTGAACAACTGCCTTATGAAAAAGACCTTTGGATAGTGGAGATACCAAAAGCGCTGCTACAGAGAGTCCTCCCGCTGATTCTCCAAATATGGTTACATTTTCTGAATCACCACCGAAGTTTTCTATATTGGTTTTTACCCACTCAAGTGCCTTAATTTGGTCAAGTAAACCGAAATTGGTTGTTGGAGCCTCATCTTCAAGAGAGGGATGTGAAAAGAATCCCAATTCTCCCAATCTATAATTAATCGTTACCAACAATACATCTTTAGATAATATGCCTTGAGGTAAATAGGGATCTCCGGACCCGTACCTAAGTGCACCACCATGTATCCAAAACATAACGGGCAACTTTTTTTCCGAGTCTGGATTGGGTGTGTAAATATTTAAGCGTAAACAATCTTCAGATTCATTTATTGACTCCTCTTCAGGAATATCAACTCCGTAAGCATTCGCTATACTCCCTCTAAAACTACCTTCTCCCATCCTGAATTGAGGACATTGTGGACCAAACTCTTTAGCATCAAAGACACCTTCCCACGGCATCGGTTCTTGAGGGGCTCTCCAACGATTAACTCCAGAAGTATCTGCACCATAGGGTATTCCTTTAAAAAGAAAACCACCTTTCTTTTCTGCTCCAGATACTAATCCTAAATGAGTTCTCACAATCACATCATCCGTTTTTAGATTCATCTTTTTTTTCTTTCTTGTTAAGGTATTTATATTACAACAAACAAATATGAACAAAAAAATTATTATTGATACAGACCCTGCAATGGGCACGAAAGGAGGAGATCCTGAGGATTGTTTCGCAATTATGCTTGCAATGAATTCTCCCGAGCTTGATATATTAGGAATTACAACAGTCCAAGGTAATGTTCCAGTAGAAAGAGGCTATAGCAATGCTAAGTATTTAGTTACGGAGTTGAATAAAGATATACCTGTTCATACCGGTAGACCTGGAACTTATGATAAGGATAGAAATGAGAAGAGAAAATGGTTAAGCCAGCGTCAAGAAATGGAGCAAATAAATCCTTTGTTGGATATTGAAGAAGATTCCAAAGGTGCTCCTAAATTTATAGTAGAAACTGCCGAAAACCATTCTGGCGATATTGAATTAGTAACAATTGGTCCATTAACAAATATAGCTCAAGCGCTGGATATAGAACCTAACTTATCTAAACATATATCCCGAATAACAATGATGGCAGGTGCAGCAACAGTCCAAGGTAATGTCACTCCTGCAGCTGAATTCAATGTATGGGCAGATCCTGAATCCGCAGGTAAAGTTTTTCACTCCGGAATTCCAGTCAGAATGGTGCCTTTAGATGTATGTCACAAAACAAGATTTGGAAGAGAAGATTTAAATAGAATTGGCACTAATGACCACCCTTTTTGTCAGTTTGTACAGGAAGCAGTGGACCCTTGGTTAAAAATAAATCCTAATCAAGCAATAGTAGATCAGGGACTGCATTTGTATGACTCTCTAGCCATGGCATTATGTTTCATGCCCGAACTGGCTGAGTATAAAAATGCATTAGTGTCTATTGAAACCAAGGGAGAATATACAGACGGAGAAACTGTATGCGAATTTAATGAATCCATTATGGGTCAGATTTTTAAACCTAAACCAAATTCAGAAGTAGCCCTTGATATTGATGTTGAAGGTTTTAATAAAATATTCAAAGAGAGAGTGATTGATTTTTTAGTAAATCTATAAATTACCAAAATCTTTTCTTTACTAAATTTCTTTGAATTTTTCCTGTTGGTAGACGAGGTAAATCTTCTTCCCAAAATTCATAAGATTTAGGCTTCTTGAAGCCAGATAAACTCTCTTCAGCTAAGGCTAATAATTCTTTCAGGACCTCTTCCTCATCTGCCCCTTCTTCTAAATTAATAACTGCTTTGATTTCTTCACCCCATTCCTCATTTGGCACACCAATACAACATACCTCGGCTACTTGATCATGCATTAATAAAACATTATCGATTTCTTGAGGGTATATATTGGTCCCTCCAGAAATAATAGTGTCTGCACTTCTTCCCGTTAGAAAATGGTAACCGTCAGAATCACAATAACCTATATCTCCCATTGTGAAATAATCTCCCCAATATGCCCCAGAAGTTTTTTCTTCTGCTTTGTAATATTCAAATCTACCTTTTGAAGGAGCGCTGAAATAAATAGTCCCTTCTTTTCCGGGATCAACCTCCTTAAAGTCTTCATCTAAAATTTTAACTTCAGTCCCTTCATTTGCCTTGCCAACACTTCCTGGTTTCTTAAGCCATTCTTCAGGTTGTATGAAACATCCGCCACCTTCAGTTGCAGCATAATATTCATAAACTATGGGACCCATCCAATCAATCATTGCCTGCTTCACTTCTACAGGACATGGTGCTGCACCATGCAAGATCCATCTCATAGATGAAAGGTCATATTTAGATCGCGTTTCTTCAGGTAATCTCAAAATTCTGTGGAACATGGTGGCAACCATGTGAGTATGGGTACATTCATATTCACTAATAAGAGATAACATCTTCTCTGCATCCCACTTATCCATCAAATAAACCCCTACTCCAGCCATTAAGGATGGATTTATATTTAATCCTAGGGGAGCGGCATGATAAGCAGGTCCGGGGCATATACTAAAATCTTCTTCAGGATTAAAAGCTGCAGTATCAAGCGTCAATTGTTCAGTTTTAGAGGGAGGAGGATTTTCTTTTCTAAAAACTCCTTTTGGTCTTCCAGTAGTGCCTGAGGTATATAGCATAGATCGACCAGCAACTGGATCAGAAATATCAGAATCATCATACTTCTGAATAGTCTCCATAAAAGGAAGGGCTAAAGAATTCTCTCCATCTGCAGCCATTAAAATAACTTCAGGTAGGTTTTCTTTTATCTCTTCGAAGAAATCAGAAAATATTGCGTCACAAACAACTACCTTGGCTTCACAATTCTCAACAATGTAACAAATTTCTTCAGGAGTTAAATGCCAGTTTATTGGCGTAATTCTCATACCTACTCTTAGTGGACCAAATAAAGCTTCAAGAAACTCTGGTCTGTTCTTGCATATAATTGCCACCGAATCACCTGGAACTAGATCATTGGCAAGAAGGAAATTTGCGTAACGATTACTATTAGCATTCAATTCATGAAAGGTCCTTCTTCCATATTCACTTATTACAGCGTTTTTATTCGGAATATTTTTAGCATGAAAGGCTATGCCCATTCCAAGGGCAATATGTTCAGGCAAGGTTTGCATTTAATCTATCAGCGATTTTTGATAATCACTAAGTTTGGGTTTTTTAGGCCATTTATACTTATCTCTATCTTTAGCCTCTAAAATTAATGGGAATTCATCTGCATTTCTAAAGCTATTGGTCCAGTTCGTTGTGGATATTAGTTTCTCGACAGCCTCTCTTCTTTGCTCAAGAATATCTTCACTTGATAAATTCTTCGGCATCATACAAATCAGCGAAGCGGCCCTGATGAGATCTGTTGTTTCTTTATCGAGTTTAGATCCCGAGTTACTGCAATGAATCGTTCTTGAATCCCATAGAAGTAGATCTCCAGGTTCCATATGGCACATGACTGCTTTTGAAGAAGAAAGCTTAGGATCATCATTTGGAAAACGAAAGTGATCAATATCTAAAGGCAACCTTGAAAGTCTTTCTTCATATTCGTTTGGAAGGTTTTCGAAGAACTTGTGAGAACCAGGAATAATTACGTTACCTCCTATTTCTTCTGAAGTAGGTAATAAATTAACTAGTCCTTGAATACATTGTTTGCCAGGTTTAGAAATTGGGTGTTGATCAATATGGAACCAGGATTGACCCGATTCAGTTTTCCATTCTGGGTCTATATTCCATGGTCGCCAAAGTGAAACACCATCAAAACTAGTTAGCAATTCATCGGTATCCCATATCTTAGCAAATGCTTTTTTAACATTGGGAATACTTCTTAAAAACCATTGAGCTTCAGAATGCCCTATTCCATAACTCGGCATAATGCCTCCATGAGCACATGTCGGCCACCTATCATCTCCCCAGGTAGAGGGATTATGTCTATCTATTCCTGTTCCAAGTCCTTCTAAATAGTCCCACAAAAGTTCTAAGGTTTTTGCTGCTTCGTCAGAAGATAAAGCATTCTTTATAACTGCATAACCGTGCTCATCAAGATAAGAGATACTCTCATCAGAACCTGACTCTAACCTTGGTACATGCTTATATTCTATTTCGATGTTGAAATGTTTACTCATTACTCCCCCGTATACACCAAGATTAAGTGGTTTGTATAAATTTTACAACTTCATCTTTAGTAGGCATTGAGTTAGATGTTCCTTTTTTTGTTGTCGAAAGAGCGGCTGCTTTATTCGCAAATTGAACGGATTCAAATAAATTTTCTTTTTCTTGATAACAACTTGCTAAGGCGCCTATAAAGCAATCTCCAGACCCTGTGGTGTCTAAAGTACTGACTTTATGTCCTGGAATAAATTCATCTTTTTTACCTTTACTAACATAAGCGCCTTTTGCACCTAAAGTAACCACCACAGATTGTGAGTCTTGAAGATTTAAACTTTCAATAGCAATTACTACAGTATCCAGATTATCTTTATCTATCTCATAACCACTTAAGCTTTCTAATTCTGATTCGTTTACTACCAATAGGTCTGTTTCTGAGATTAGATTCTTTTCAAAGGAAATGATGGGGGCAGCATTTAAAATCCTAAAGCAGTCATGATTTCCAGCTCTAGAAAATAAATCCTCTATTTGATTTGGTGGAATCTCTAATTGGGAGATCAAAATGTCAGTTGAACTTAATAACGCATCAGGTACTTGGCTTGATTCAACATATGAGTTGGCACCAGGAACTACAATGATTTGATTTTCAGATGTTTTCTCAAAAACATTAATAAAAGCAACACCTGATTCGCTATTGTGTTCCTCAAGATATTCAACATTTATATTTTCTTCTACTAGGTTATCTCTAAGTTGCTTACCAAATATATCAACACCGATTTTACCTATAAAAGAAACATCAATTTCCAACCTAGATGCTGCAACTGCTTGATTAGCTCCCTTTCCTCCTTGAAAAGTATGAAAACTATTTCCAAATATAGTCTCACCCTCAGAAGGTTTATCTTGGCTAAATATAACCAAATCCATATTTATACTGCCGAAGACAGCTATGGAAGAAGACATCAGACCTAACTTAATTCAGATGAAGAAGAAAATTTATCAACTAAGGTGCAAGTTCTTTGAACCAGTTGTTCTAAATCAAGCTCGCCAACTCCAGCTATAGCAGTTAGGACTCTTCCTTGCCAAGGATCTGTCCAACTAGAGGGTATAGAACCTTGAGCCAAGCCCAGTAGTCCTCCTACAGTTGCACCTGTGCAGTCAGTATCCCATCCGCAACATATAGTCTCTCCAATAGCTTCATCAAAAGAATCTTGAAAAGATAGAAAAGCCCAAACAACGACAGCTAAATTATTCAAGCTGTGAACAGGTGACATATCACCATAATACTCATGAAGATTAGATGCTGGTTGATTTTTATTTTGAATCCCAATCTCTACTGCCTTATAGGCCTCTGATTCAGGATTTATAAGTTCTAAAGCAGACATAACTGCTTCTTCTCTAGTACTGGAGACAGGAACTAATGCACAAAGAGCAGCAATATAGGCTGAAGCTTCTACAGCACAATCTCTATGTGACAGACTAGCATCTCTTCTAGCTAATTCAGCAGCAAGTTTTGGTTTTCCAGGCAACACCCAACCATACATATCTATTCTAATTTGAGCACCTATCCAATCGTTGTACTCTCCATCATTGATTTCTTCAAAATCAAAGCTTCTGGGGCCACCAAATTGGTAAGCCATATTAGATTTTTCAATCAGCTTCAGATAAGAATCCCTTTCAGCAGTAAATGTAGCTCCCACCGGCAATAAATTAATCCAAGATCTTGCTACGTCGTCTGTAGTAAGGTCAATACCATGCTGTTCCATCATCATTAGTGCCAAAACAAGATAAGTAATATCATCGTCCACTTCAGCTTTATCCATCATTCCTAAACAACACCTTTTATTAGCACCCCTTAACATTTCATGTTCCATGTAATTAACGTAATCTCTCAGTGGTAAAGAGCCTGAATCTTTTAAAAAACTATTCAAGCCTTCTGGTCCTTCTCTCATAGAAATCATTTCTACAGGCTTTCCAAGTAGGCAGCCTGAAATTCTTCCTTGCCATGCTGCTCTTATTCTCTCTTCATTTGTCATAACTCTTCTCCTACTAATCTAATATTTCTTCTTCTAATTCTTCAAAGACCATTTCGTCCTCAAACATTAATGTTGTGATATCTTTAATTCTATCTACATATAATTTTCCTACTAAATGATCCAACTCGTGTTGAAATACAGTCGCTAAAAAATCCTCAGCCTCTATAGATCTTGGCTTTGCACTTTCATCTAAAAAATCAACTCTAATCTTCCTTGGCCTCTCAACAAACCCCCTTAAACCTGGAACACTTAAACACCCTTCCCAAAACCCTTGCTCTGTCTTATCTAAGACTGTGATCTTAGGATTGAAAATTATGAATGCCTCACTATCTTCCATATCTGGATACCTATCAGATTCTTCTGTTAATTTGATAACTGCTAATTGCTTTGAAATACCAATTTGAGGTGCGGCCAAACCTATACCGCCAGCTGCAGCTAAGGAATGCCACATATCTTCAAGTAATAATTGTGTTTCTGAATTCTTTATTTCCTCTACAGAGAAGTCTTCAGCCACTTCTCTTAAAAGTGGGTTTCCCATTTTTAGTATTTCTTTAACGCTCATCTAATTACAAGATATAGACTACCTGAGAATAAATCTCATTGGTCTTTTAATTCGTAAATTATGTTACTTTTTTTTTATGAATAATCCAAAAATAGTTCAAAAATTCCCCTACAAAGTGTCTGCAGAGTCTGGAAAAAGTTACTTCTGGTGTAGTTGTGGGAAAAGCTCTAAGCAACCATTCTGTGATGGTTCGCATGAAGGAACAGATTTCTTACCTCAAAAGGTTAAGCTGGAGGAGACAAAAGATGTTTTCTTCTGCGGATGTAAAATGAGTAAGAATGGTGCCTTTTGCGATGGGACTCACAAAGAACTCTAACTAGTCAGGGTCAGCTATTTTGAGGAGCTGCTTGCCTTTGTTTTTACCTGTGTATAGTCGAAGTAGAGTATCCGGAGCATTTTCTATGCCTTCTTGTATATCTTCTTGATAGATAATCTTACCTTCTTGAACCCATTGCATTAGTTCACCTATAGCCTCTGGAAATTTATCCATATAATCCAGAACAATAAATCCTTCCATTCGTGCCCTTTGAATGATTAAGGCAGTGTAATTAGCTGGTCCGGGGGCTGGGGTTTCGTTGTTGTAACCTGAGATTGCTCCACATATTGCAATCCTTGCACTCTGATTAACACTCATAAGGGCGGTATTTAAGAATTCACCCCCTACATTATCAAAAATTACATCAACACCCTCTGGGCATAATTCAGGTATAACCTCTGCCATATTTGCAGCCTTGTAGTCTATTGCAGCATCTATTTTTGCCTCTTCGGTTAACCATCTGCATTTCTCTGTTCCACCCGCAACTCCAATCACTCGACAACCTTTTAATTTTGCTATTTGAGCTGCAATTGATCCGGTTGATCCAGCTGCTCCTGAGACAAGAACTGTGTCACCCTCTTTGGCTTGACCCACATCTAGTAGACCGAAGTACGCTGTTAAACCCGTGATACCAAATACACTCAGCGGAG
>ERZ802830.1311-NODE-1311-length-23866-cov-19.5203_pt1 | contig 23866 bp, 26 predicted proteins | sample MGYA00345654_ERZ802830 | MGnify/ENA primary metagenome ERZ802830 (study PRJEB30503, sample SAMEA104212375) | marine metagenome | biome: Westerlies Biome; feature: [SRF] surface water layer (ENVO:00010504) within the epipelagic zone...; material: water...
GAAATAAGCATAAAACTACATAGTTCCCTAAAATGAATAGTTTTTACAAATAATTACTAACATAGTCTTAGTTAATTTTTTTTTAGTAAATTATTTGGTGAAAAAAACAGCCATCATCGCTCTTGGAGGAAATGCACTTTCTCAAAAGAAAGAAGCAGGAACTATGTCAGAGCAGTTCAACAATACTCGAAACTCCTTTCAACAAATTATGGAATTCGTTCGTGAGGATTATAATATTTGTCTTACTCATGGAAATGGCCCTCAAGTTGGAGATGAATTATTACGCATGGATCTTACTCGTGATGTGGTTCCACCTATTCCGTTAGGTATTTGTGTAGCAGGTACTCAAGGCACTATTGGATATATGATTCAACAAACATTTCAAAACGCTTTAAGAGATGAAAATATTGATAAAGAAGTAGTTACTATGGTAACTCAAGTGATTGTAAACAAAGATGATCCTTCATTTCAAAATCCAACAAAATTTGTTGGTAAACGATATTCGTTTGAAGAAGCCGAAGAATTAGCAAGAAATATGGGTTGGGATATAAAAGAGCAAGAAGCTGGTCAATGGCGACGCGTAGTTCCATCACCTGATCCAGAGTATGTAATGCATGGTGATAGTATTCGTACCTTAGTAGAGTCTGGTACTATAGTCATTGCTGCAGGAGGGGGTGGAATTCCTGTTTATAACACGGATGATAATAAGCTGAAAGGTGTCGACTCTGTTGTTGACAAGGATTTAAGTGCAGCAAAACTAGGAAGAGTTATTCGAGCGCAAGAATATTATATCATAACGGATATAGATCAAGTATACAAAAATTTTAACACACCAAAACAATCATCAATCCGTCAAATGACAGATAGAGAAGCAAAAAAACTTCAAAAAGAAGGACATTTTCAACAAGGAAGTATGTGGCCAAAAATTCGATCAGCTATCCATTTCTTAAAGCATCATGGTAAAAAAGCAGTTATTACTAATATTGCGAATATCCAAAAAGCAATTGAAGGAAAAGCAGGCACAACTATCATAAAAGAATAAATGATTTCACTCACTGCCAATCAAATCATGTGGACTGCTTTTATTATCGGTTCATCTTCTCCCATTGTCTTTTTTTTATTGTATAAACTAGGATATGTATCCAAAAAAATTATCTCATTATTTATTATTGGAATATGTGTTGGATTAACATGGGAAATCCCTTTTGCCTTAGCAGGAGATTCATTCCATTTAATATTAGTTGATTGGCCTATTGATCTTCCCTTAGTACGTAATATTAATTATGCTTTTTTGGACAGTCTTATTTTTCTAATAGGTATTTTTTTATGTAATACGATTCTAAAAAGTGATAGCTATCTTTATTCCTTTAACAGTAATGCACTTCTAATAATGATTATATGGGGAAGTATCTCAGAATTTCTAGTTGATTTAAATTGCAGTGGAAAATTATGGGTTTTTTTAGAAAATTGGTATAACCCCATATTTATATCTATTAATGGAAAAGATATGACATTGATACCACAATTAATTTGGTTTGTAGCTCCAATTATATACTATCTATCTATTTTAAGATTTTTAAATAAATGAAAAGGGCTACTAATGCAGCCCTTTTGACTATGTTCTCGGGGGAAAACCGAACATTATGTATTATTTTAAGAAAATAAAATATAGGAATTCTTTGATAGAAGATTAGTAGTAAAAATTAAGATGACTATTTTTTAGATAGCTAATGAAATTAATAGTACGATAAATATGATTAGCCAAGCAGCTAAGAGAAATATAATAATTCTGATTGATGGTTCTTCTTTTCTCACTAGCCTATCCACTAGCAATTTCACAAAAAAAAATCTACTACGGTAGCCTTTTTTTATTACGATTAAAGCATTAGATTTACAATCTTAAATGTAAAAAATTAATAGTGGAGCATTACAATGTCTAAAAAAATCAATTTTATAAATATCTTAACTATATTATTTCTATTAGGATGTACCTCAACAGAAGAAAATCAATTATCTATCCCATACGAAAAATATGAATTAGATAATGGTCTCAAAATTATTTTACATAAAGATAATTCCGACCCGCTTGTTGCAATATCAACTATAGTACATGTAGGATCTAATCGAGAAAAACCTGGAAAAACTGGATTTGCTCATTTTTTTGAACACATGGCATTTACCGCATCTGAAAACACTCCTAGAGGTGCAAACAGACTTCTAATTCCAACTTGGGGGGGAAGCCGAAACGGTGGAACAAGTTTTGATTACACAATTTATTATGAAGTTGTTCCAAAAGATGCATTGGAGAAATTGATGTGGATTGATTCTGATAGACTAGGTTTTATGATTAATACAGTTGATGCTGAAACACTTGAAGGTGAAATCCAAGTGGTAAAAAATGAAAAAAGACAACGTGTTGATAATCAGCCTTATGGCCATAGTAGTGGAATTATTCAAAAGGCATTATATCCTGAAGGCCATCCTTACAGCTGGTCAGTCATTGGAGAGCTAGAAGATTTACAAGCGGCTACCATAGAAGACGTAAAAGAATTTTATTATGAGTTCTATGGACCAAGCAATGCTACTGTCGTTATAGCAGGTGATATTGAATTTGAAGAAACCAAGCAATTAGTTGAAAGATGGTTTGGTGAAATTAAGCCCAACAAAAATGTTATTGAAAAACCAGAAGTAAGACTTGTAAAGCTTTCAGAAACAAAGAAACTATATCACCTTGATAAGTATGCTCAGCTTCCTCAAATTTCTATGACTTTCCCAACAGTTGAACAATATAGTAATGATTCTTATGCTTTAAATACTTTAGGTGAAATTCTATCTGATGGGAGAAATTCTGTTTTCTACAAAGAAATTATTGAGAAACAAAAATTAGCTCCAGCAGCAAATGCATATAATTATTCATCAGAAATTGCAGGACAATTTCAAATTACTGTGCGTGCAAATCCTAAAACTCCTTTAAATGATGTACATGATGCTATTATGAAGGCATTGGAAAACTTTGAGCAGAATGGAGTAAGTGATAATGATTTAAAACGTATTAAAGCTGGTCAAGAAACAGGATTTTATAATAGCATTTCTACAAACTTAAATAAAGCTAGACAGCTTGGATTCTATAATGAATATGCAGGAGATCCTGGATTTGTTTCTCAGGATATTGCAAATATTTTAGCTGTGACAAAAGAAGATGTAATGCGCGTTTATAATAAATATATCAAAAATCAAAATAAGGTTATTTTAAGCGTTGTTCCACAATCTCAACCTGAACTAATATTGAATGAATCAAAAGAGGCTTTTATTAAAGAGGAACAAGTTGTTCGTGGAAAAGAAAAGCAATTTGATATGAAATACGGGCAAGAGAATAAGCCTTTTGTAAAAACTGAAACAGAGTATGATAGATCTGAGCCCGCATTAGGCGAGTTACCTCTTTTAACTATCCCCACAGTATGGACTAATGATTTATCCAACGGAACAAAACTTTATGGAATAGAGAATTCTGAATTGCCTTTAGTACAATTTTATTTACGAATTGATGGAGGTCAATTATTAGATAAAGAAGGTAAAAAAGGAACGGCTAGTCTGGTTGCTAATCTGATGAATGAAGGAACAAAAACAAAAACTCCAGCAGAATTAGAAGAAGCAGTTGATCTCTTAGGATCATCAATATCAATAAATGCTGGCTTAGAAAGTATTAGTATTTATGGAAATAGCTTAACTAGAAATCTTGACAAAACTCTGGATTTAGTAAATGAAATTTTAACTGAGCCAAGATGGGATAATGAAGCATTTGAAATTGCAAAAACTAGAAGACTATCGTCGATTCAACAAGTAAAAGGTAGTCCACAATCTTTAGCATTTAATGCTTTAAATAAGAAGCTTTATGGAGAGAAACATCCATCTTCAACCCCATTGGGTGGAACAACTGAAAGTGTAAACTCAATAACCATGGATGATTTGAAGGAATACTTTGCAGCCTATATTTCTCCAAAAGTATCTCATTTTCATATAGTTGGTGATATCAGTGAAAATGAATCAGTAAAAGTGTTGAGTAGTTTTAATAAAAAATGGAAAGGACAATCGATTGATTTGCCTAAAATTGAAATGGTAAATCCTCCGGCTAAGCCTACTGTTTACTTTATTGATATACCAGACGCAAAACAATCCGCAATTACAGTAGGTACTCTTACTGTTCCTGGTACCGACCCATTAACATATCCACTTAATGTTACAAATAATAGATTAGGTGGTGGAATGGAAGCAAGACTAATGAGAACATTACGACTTGAAAAAGGATATACTTATGGAGCAGGATCTTTCTTACGACCAAATAAATTTCAAACTCCTTTCTATGCATACTCACAAGTTAGAACTAATGTTACTCTAGAGTCATTAGAGATTTTTAGAGATTTAATCTCTAATTATAGTGAAACATATTTTCAAAGTGATTTAGATGTTACAAAAAATAAATTAATTAAAAGTAATGCATTACGTTTTGAAACACTGGGTAGCTTAATTGACATGTTAGATAATATTAGTAAATATAATCTTCCTGTAGACTATATATCAGAACGTCAAAATACGCTTTCCAATATGACAGTGGAAGATGTCCAGGAATTGTCAAACAAATACCTAAATGGTAATAGTATGATATATGTAGTTGCTGGAGATGCAAAAACTCAATTAGACTTAATTGAAAATCTTGGATTTGGTAAACCTGTATTATTAGATAGAGATGGAAACCGTTTATAGGTAATTTTACTTAATATTATGCCACATTTGTAGATTTAATGAAATATCATTTTATTTTTTATTATTATATATTAATTTTACTATTATGAAGAAAAACCTATTAATACTTATACTATTTTTTTCATCTGTGTTCAGTCAAGATAGTAATCTTGAAGTAGAAAAAGATCAATTAGTCGTTGAAGTATCTGGAATGGTATGTGCTATGTGTGCATTTGGCATTCAAGAAGGACTATCTGAGCTTTCTTTTCTAAATGAAAAAGCATATAAGGATGATGGTATTAATATAGATTTAGACACACAAATGATTTACATACCCATCGATCTATCTAAAAAAATTGATGAATGGGAAGCAATCCAGATTATTAATGATGCTGGATATGATACCGTTGCTATTTATACTAATTTTGACGGGAATAAGATTGAAAAAAAGACTATTCCTAAACTAGTTGGCTAGATATCCTTGTTTATGAAAAAATGTATCATTCTCTTAGCAATATTTCTATCCCTATTACAAGCCCATCCCGTTGTTTTTAAGGGTGGTAAAGTAATTTGGTTGATTGATTCTCCGGATATAACTGAGATTAGATTTGGTAAAACATTCACAAAGAAATTTTATTCTGGTATTAGATTGTTTAATGATAAATATGGCGATCAATCTTATATTTCCTCGAATAATAATTTATTAGTCAAACGATGGAATGCCTCTAGTTATCAAGCAAATATCTATGCCTTATCAAGTATTGGCCTAAATATAGATTCTGAAAAATCTATGTATCATATTGGTCTTCATGCTGATTGGGAAAATAGAAGATTCATGGTAATGCATATGATAGAGTATTCTTCATTTAATGAATCGATAAAGAATAGTATTCGATTAGCTTTTACACCAAAAATTACTGACTATAAAGGAACTGCAGTGTGGTTGATAGGTCAGTATACCAATTATAGCTTTGATGATAATAATAATGAGATTTTAATGCCTGTTATTCGAATACTAAAAAGAAATTATCTCGTAGAGTTTGGTGGAAATGGGAAAGAAACCTTCCTTTCGCTAATGACACATTTTTAGTTATTTAAATGCTGTATATATAGTGACGATACCAAGCATTTGAGGATGATTCGCTATAGAAACAAATTTATTCTCTTTAAGAATTCTATTAAATCTTTTTCCATAGGGAAAAATACTAGCAGAATCAGATAAGTATTCATATGCTAATTTTTCTTTAGAAAAGATCTTCCCTAGCATAGGAATTATCCAATGTGAAAAAAGATAATATCCCTGTTTAAAGGGAAAGTATTTTGGAACGGATGTTTCAAGAATGACCAATTGCCCACCTGGTTTTAATACTCTGTATATCTCAGATAACCCCTTATTTAAATTATCGAAATTTCTTACACCAAATCCAATACTAATAGCATCGAATGTATCAGAGTCGAACGATAATGCTTCAGCATCATCTAATTCCAAAGTAATCTTATGATCTAGTTCTAGATGTTTTATTTTTTCTTTACCAATAGAGAGCATCTCTCCTGAAATATCGACGCCTATTATTCTTGCTGAAGAGTATTCTGCTAAATCAATTGCTAAAGCTCCAGTTCCTGTTGCTGCATCTAGTATAGTTTTAGGATCATTAGCAGCAATCATTTTTGCTACACGTCTACGCCATGTTTTATCCATTCCAAAAGTAATGAGCCCATTTAATTGATCGTATGTCTCGGCAATACGATCAAACATTGTGACTATCTGTTCTTTTTTTGAATTATTAAGATTTTTATAAGGCTTATGATTCATCTTTTAAATTAAAAGAAAGGACTGTGAACATACCAGCCCTTTTATTGAAATATTTAAAAATTAATTGCTATAGTGTATTAAAAAATAGTTTTAAAATAATACTATATATGAAGAGAAATTATCAACATTCCAAGTGGACATCAGTAGGCAAGGTAGAAGGGTGGAGACATTTTGAAGTAATAAATGTTAATAAAAAAACAAAAGAACTTGAGTTGTTTTCTGTATGCAAAAAGAAAATAAAGGTAACAGTAAGCGAATCTGAACTTCAAGATCGTAATAAATGGCTACCTAGTTGGAGAATATTGGAAAAAACTGATGACAAATAAAGCTAATTTGAATGCTTTAAAGGATTTATTGCATGAGTGGCATGCTACATATTCTTTTTTTCTTACTATTAAAGATAAAAGCCAAAGAACCGAATATTATCTTGGAAGTCTCTTATGGATTGAGCGCAGTATTTATAATTATGGTATTAATATTACTGAGTTAGATGGATTTGAGTATTATAAACCTGTTATTGATTCTAGAGGGGTAGAGAATTTAAATGATGCACCATGGTTTTCGGTAGATAGTGATGAATTTGCAAAAGAGCATAACTTAAAAGATATGAAATTGATTGCAGAAATGTATTTAAAGCGACATCCACTTGCACCCATAAAATCAACAAAAGACTTTACCCAAAGCCAGGTCAGTAAATTTATGGAGTATCTATGGAATCATCCATCTTATGATATCAAAGACAACCCAAATCATATAGCACTAATTCAATCTCTTCATTTTAATAAGTATAGAGGAAATTGGCTAAATAAGCGTTTTGGCAAGGTCAAGAATAAGCATTTCAAACATTTTGAAATTCAAATTTATAGGAGATATACTTCTATCCGTAAGTTGATAGCTCTTTTTGTAGGAGTAGAGATTATGACAGAAAAAGGAGATTCACATAGTATTGATGCACTGCATCCGCTCATCATTAATACTTTTAAAAACTCTTTCAAACAATGGTTTGCAAATTATCAGTATCATTCTTGGATAAAAGAAAAACCGCTTGGAGAAAATTGTTCAGGAGGAGATAATACTAACATGCCACATATTCGAGCAGTAAAGCGATCCAAAAGAGATGTTAAAGAGTTAGAGAAACAAAGATTTTTCAAAAAAAAGCCATAATTTTTGTGTAGGTTTAACTGGTCAATTTCACAATTATAATAATGAATCATAAAGACACTTATTCAACATATTTTTACCCTGAAAAAGAAGAAAGACTTAATGTGTTAAGTCATGGCTTTGCTTTTTTATGTAGTATTGTGTGCTTTATTTTCCTTGTGATAAAAGGAATTAATAACGGGAGCCCAATCTATATTTTTAGTTTGGCTGTTTTTGGTATTGCGCAAATGTTGACTTTTATTACATCAACTATGTATCATAAATCTAAGGATCCTATTAAGCGTAATAAATATAGAATGTTAGATATGTTTGCTATTTATACAATGATCGCTGGTTCATACACCCCTTATGCCCTTGTTTTACTTCAAGGAACTAAAGGATGGATATTATTTAGTATGATTTGGAGTATCGCATTATTTGGTATTATATGGAAATTATTTACTGTCGGAAAATATAATCTTATTTCAACATTTTTATATGTTGGAATGGGAGGAATTTGTGTTTTTTATATGCAGGATCTATTTCAGTTATTATCATACGAAGGTCTCTTATGGCTAGTAATAGGATGTGCATCCTATTTGATTGGAGTCTTTTTTTACTTAATGGACAAGCGCATTGAATACAATCATTTTATCTGGCACCTCTTTGTTATGGGCGGAAGTTTTAGTCATTTCATTTCAATATTTTTTTATGTTTTACCATCCTAAGATACATTTTTGCTAATAAAGAATTATGTATAACTCGCTTGTTTTTACTTTTTTTAATACATTATAGTGAAATTGAAGGGGGCAATATTCTATTCTCATCATAGAATGTTGCCTTTTTTATTATAGTAACTAAGTAGAGGAAAAAAATGGAATTTCTAACAGAGTGGTGGTGGCTATTATTAGTAGTAGCTGGCGGTTGTTGGTGGTACTCTAAGCAGTAACCAATAATTAACTTCACCTTTTAGGGGGATTGTTTTTAACTTAACATTGTGAAAAAAAAATACAATGTACCTGGGGATTTCTCATCCCTAACTGGCTATAATAGCCTCGAAGAGTATCTAAAACTTAAAACAGATGTTCATACAGACAATGAAGCATATTGGGCAAAAGTAGCAGAAAGAATTGACTGGTTTGAAAAATGGACCGATGTTAATAAAACGAATTATCATGATGCACATATAGAATGGTTCACCAATGGAAAACTTAACGCATCTTATAATTGTATTGATCGACATATCAAGAATGGCTTAGGAGAAAAAACAGCATTGATCTGGCAATCCAATGATGTCAATGTTAGCAAAGATGTTACTTATAATGAATTATTAGTACATGTCTCTCAGTTTGCAAATGCATTAAAAAAAGCAAATATTCAAAAAGGAGATCGTGTATGTATTTATATGCAAATGATACCAGAAGCTATTGTTGCGATGTTGGCTTGTGCGCGTATTGGAGCAGTACATTCTGTTGTATTTGGAGCATTTTCTTCTGATGCTTTAAAAAATAGAATCAACGATTCAGAATGCAAGCTATTGATTACTCAGGATAATGGAGTGCGTGGTACAAAACACGATATTCCAATGAAAGAAAATGCAAATCATATTGCAGATGAATGTCCTTCTCTTGAAAAGATTGTAGTGGTAGATAGATGTGGTAATGATGTAGTAATGCAAGAAGGAAGAGATATTTATTGGCATGATTTTATAGAAGGATGTGATACGGTATGTGAACCTGAAGTGATGGATGCGGAAGATCCTTTATTTATATTATATACTTCTGGATCAACGGGAACACCAAAAGGAGTGTTGCATACTACGGGTGGATATATGGTATATACTTCTCATACACATGAGATAGTATTTGATCATCATAAAGATCATATTTATTGGTGTACAGCTGATATTGGTTGGATTACAGGCCATTCTTATATTGTCTATGGACCTCTTTCCAATGGCGTGACCCAAGTTATTTTTGAAGGTGTACCAAATTATCCTGATTTTGGACGTTTCTGGCAAATTGTAGAGCAACACAAAGTAAATATTTTTTATACTGCACCCACAGCATTGCGTGCATTAATGAAAGAGGGAGATGACTTTCCAAATCAATATGATTTATCAAGCCTAAGAGTGTTAGGTACAGTAGGAGAGCCAATTAAATCACCGGAATGGCATTGGTATTTTCAAACCATCGGAAAAGAAAAATGTCCAATCGTTGATACGTGGTGGCAAACAGAAACTGGTGGAGTCTTAATGTCTCCAATCCCAGGTTGTGTTCCAACTAAACCTGGATCAGCTACATTACCATTACCTGGAATTGAACCTGCTTTATTAGATGAGAATGGAAATAAAATTACTGAGCCTAATACAACAGGATTTTTAGTCATGACACAATCATGGCCAGGACAAATGCGAACTGTCTATGGAGATCATCAGCGTTTTAAAGATACATATTTTGCTCAAGCACCTGGTAATTATTTTACTGGGGATGGAGCTTTCATTGATGAAGATGGTTACTATTGGATCACTGGAAGAGTAGATGACGTTTTAAATGTGTCAGGACATCGTATTGGTACAGCTGAAGTTGAAGGAGCTATTGGAGCTGCAACAGGAGTAGCAGAAGCTGCTGTCATCGGATATACTCATGATATTAAAGGAGAAGGTATTTATGCTTTTGTAACTCTAATGACTGGCGTTGAACCATCCGATGATATTAAAACAGATATTCTAGCTACAGTTACAAAGATTATTGGTCCTCATGCAAAGCCAAGCGTTATTCAATTTTGTGATGGATTACCTAAAACTAGATCTGGTAAAATCATGAGAAGAATCTTGAAAAAAATTGCTCAAAATGAAACAGATGATTTAGGGGATATTTCTACTCTAGCAGATCCAAGTGTCATTGATAGTTTGATAAATAAATAAATTTAATAGTCAAAAAGGAGAATATTGTGAAAAAAAGATTATGTATAATTGTGCTCTTAGTACTTATTTCTGCATGTGGATCGTTCAATAAAGGCACGGCAGAATTGCACATCAATAAAAATGTAACAACGGGTCAAGAACTAATGGATTTACAAACTGCTCTTGACAAAGGTATTATTACCCAAGAAGAATTTGATAAACTTAGAGAAGATATTATCAATGGAAATCAAGAATTTGAAATTGATATCGAAGAGTTTGAAAATTTAGATGGGGATAAAAATGAAAATGTAAAAATTCGCATTAATATTAATGGAAATGATATAGTAAATATTGATAGCGAAGACGAATAATATTTAAGATTTTTTTATTTTTTAGGTCCAGGAAAAAATATATTTGTTGTTTCTTGATAGGTTTTATAATCGGGACGTTTTTTTAAAGAATAGTATTCTGATGGAATAGCGCCTGTATGATGCACTAGTGTTGTATACATCATTCTAGAAGTAAATAATAGACCTAGTCCTAGCAATATCCATATAGTCATTGATTCTGTATCATATAAGAGAATCCACGATGGAATCGATGCAATTATTAATCCATTCCAAACCATCCATTCAGCAAAATAATTAGGATGTCTGGTATATTTCCATAATCCAACATTACAGACTTTATTTTTTTCACCCGACGCCTTCATTTTTTTTAAAAAGGAGATTTTTTGCATATCTGCAATTGATTCCATGACAAATGCGCCCAACCAAATAAAAACACCTACTATCTCAAGCATTGAAATCGTTGTATTAGAATTGGTTGCAATAATAAACGCAGGCATTGCTAGAAAAGAAGCATTGGCTAAGCCTTGAAGAATACCATCAATTTGCATGGCGAGCATGGTATTATTTTTACCTGCTTTCTTCCAACGTTTTTTCTGATATTCATAACGTGGAAATTCTGTTTTGAGCATCCCCAGTCTCCACATTTTGAGTGCACCCATTCCCATACGAGTTCCAATTAAAATATAAAGGATACTAATTGTAGCTATTCGAACACTATCACCTTCGCCATATAGCCAAGTGATGATCCCAATAAGAGCAACACCCCATGGCCAGCCAATATCAACATAGGACATACGTCCAGTACGCCATGTAGGTAAACATACTACCAATGCAAATAATAGTAGTTGAAGTACTCCATTAGTAAAGCTAATTGAGGTTAAATTTTCTGAAAAGAGTAACAGTCCCCAGCCTAGAATAAACGGGAATAACGGAGAAAAATACTTCATAATTTTATTTTTGGTCAGCTGATTTAAAGCGTGTTGAGGTAGAAGTTGAGCTATGTTTTGTCTTTCGACCCTTCACTCTTATTCGCCATCTTTCAAAAGAACTCCTTTTTAGATTGGCCATCATTATTTTACGCACTCCATTTTCTTTTAATCCAAACTGGTATTCTATAGCTTCGAAAGGAGTACGATCTTCCCAGGCCATTTCAATGATGCGATCTAAATCTTTTGACCTATAGTCCAAAACCACCACCATGACACATTAGTATTTGCCCAGTGACATAGTTTGATTCAGGAATACAGAACATATAGATTGCTCCAGCAGCTTCTTCGGGAGTTCCTGGGCGCCCAAGGGGAATCATTGTCTTTGCTGATTGAAATACAGCTGAATTAACGCCTACTTTAATTTTGTTTCCTTCGATATCAATCAATGATTCTTCTTTTTCTGCATCTGCATCAGTTAAGCGTGTTTTGATAAGACCAAATCCTACAGCATTTACATTGACATTATAACGTCCCCATTCTTTTGCCATAGTTTTTGCCATTCCTACTACACCAGCTTTTGCAGTTGCATAGTTGATTTGTCCAGCATTACCATTCATTCCTGAAGTTGAAGAAATATTGACTACTTTTCTGAAGTTTATAATGCCTTTCTCTTTTTCTTCAAGAAATAGTTGTTTGATATGAGGTTGAGCCGCTCTTAAGATTCGAAAAGGAGCAGTTAGATGACAATCTAAAATAGCTTGCCATTGTTTATCATCCATTTTTTGAATGACATTGTCCCAAGTATAGCCTGCATTATTTACAATAATGTCTATTCCTTTAAATGTGTCCAATGCTGTATTAATAAAATTATCTGCAAAGTTGTCTTCAGTAACACTGCCAACGCACGCTACCGCCTTTCCTCCCATTGCAGTAATATCTTCAACTGTTTGATGAGCTGGATCAGCATCAAGATCATTGACGACGATATGCGCACCATCTTTTGCTAGCATTAAGGCTAATTCACGACCAATACCTCGGCCTGAACCTGTAATTAATGCCACTTTTCCTTTTAATTTATTTCCCATATTAAAATCCTAACGACTTCCCAATGATCTCTTTCATGATCTCAGTGGTACCGCCATAAATTGTTTGTACTCGTGAATTTACATAAGCTTTAGCAATTGGATATTCTAAGATATACCCATATCCACCATGCAGCTGCAAGCATTGATCTACAACTTTGAGCTCTAGCTCCGTAATCCACCATTTAGCCATTGCTGCTTTTTCTGGAGTAAGTTTTTTGTCATTTAACTCAAAAACACATTGATCATAAAATGTTCGTGCAATTTCTGCCTCTGTCGACATTTCGGCTAACTTAAATTTTGAATTTTGAAAACTACCAATTTTTTCCCCAAACGCTTTACGTTCATGACAATATTGAATTGTTAATTCAAGGACAAATTCAATGACTGCAATTGAACCAGCTGCAATAGATAATCTTTCTTTTGGAAGACTTTCCATCATATAGTAAAACCCCTTACCTTCTTCGCCAAGAAGATTGTCTTTAGGAACTTTAACATCCTTGAAAAACAGTTCAGCAGTATCTTGTGCTACTTGACCTATTTTATGAAGTTTATTGCCACGTTCAAATCCTTCCATGCCACGTTCTAAAACAATTAAACTAATACCATGTGCACCGTTTTTTGAATCTGTTTTACATGCTACAATCACTAAATCGCTTAATAAGCCATTTGTTATAAATGTTTTACTTCCATTTACTATATAGTGATCACCCATATCTTTTGCAGTTGTTTTAATAGCCGCTAAATCACTACCTCCACCTGGCTCTGTCATCGCTAATGCACCAATAGTTTCTCCACTGCAGATCTTTGGAAGCCAGCGTTTTTTCTGTTCTTCATTACAGTGTCTAATAAGATAAGGAACAACTAAATCATTCTGAACAGAATGTCCGAATCCGGGATTTTCTGCCCTTACACTTTCTTCAATTAAAATTGTATTGTATCGAAAGTCATCAATACCCATTCCACCATATTCTTCAGGTACATCTATCCCAAAAAAGTTATTTTCTCCAGCTTTGAGCCAGACTTCACGGGATACTATTCCATCTTTTTCCCATTGTTCATTATTCGGCTTGCATTCGCGATCCATGAAGGTGCGGACAGCATCCTGAAATATCATTTGTTCTTCTGTTAAATTTTCTTTCTTCATAATTAATTCCCTCTATTATTTAGTATTGTATTTTACATATTTTTTTATAATTATACTTTTAGAACTTTTTTGAGTTATAAATCGAAAGTAATGTGTATAATTGACTTTAAAATATGTAAAGTTTACTTTACCTATTTACAAAATGAAAAAAAGAGGGAAAAATGACTACAAATAAAATTTTATCTATTACATGCGTTGTTGCAATTGCAAGTACCTTAGGACTAGCTTACTTCTGGGATGATTTTCTTGGTGGATTGAGTGTTAATGTATCTATGGATAGAGAGCTTGCCTTAGAAGAAGCAAAAGCTGCATCTGAAGATTTTGAAATACTGGGTGACAACCTTGATCAGGCAGCAGCCTATTCTTTTAGCTCAAGTTTACGTGACTATGTAGAACTCAAGCAAGGTGGACGTGAAAAGTTTCAATCGATTATTGATAGCGATGTTTTTTCCCCATACAATTGGGTTGTAAGAATATTTAAAGAGGGACAAGTAGCTGAAGCAACTTTTGCATTTAAGCCAGATGGTTCTTCAAATGGTTATCGTGTTAAAATTCCAGAAGATCATGATTCAGATAGTTTGTCAGAAGAAGACGCCCTCAGTTTAGCAACTCTAAAAATTAATGATCATTGGTCTGGAAATTTTGCAGACTATTCATTAATTGAATCATCTTTTGAGGAAATGCCTAATAGTAGAGTTGACCATTCTTTTGTATTCGAGCATAAACTACAAGATATTGGAGATGCGAAGTATAGATTAAATGTTGATGTATCAGGATCAATGGTAAGTTCTGTATCCCCAAGTGCTTTTATTCCAGAATCATTCAATCGTGAATTTGCTAATATAAGATCAGATAACGATACCATTGCAATGTTTGCAAATTTTGCATTCCTTGGTATTTATATGCTAGTAATTGGTGTGGGATCAATCATTATTTTCTATCGTACGGGTTGGTTAAGATGGAAATCATCATTATTAGCTGCAGCCTTTATTGCTACAACTAGCACATTAGTACAGCTAAACTTTTTTCCTACTATGTGGATGGCTTATGATACCGCTACTAGTAAGTCACAGTTTATGATTGAAGGGCTATTAGCGATGTTAGCTAATGGCGTAGTGAACTTCTTACTTTTTGGTGCAACTTTTGTTATTGCGGAGTCGCTAACAAGAAGAGCGTTCCCAGAGCATATTCAATTATGGAAAACATGGACAATGAATGTTGCTAATTCAAAGCGAGTATTAAATGATACAGTATTTGCTTATCTAATTGTACCAATTAAGCTGGCTATTGTCGGTGCATTTTATATTCTTATGGAAAAATATTTTGGATTTTGGTCTCCAGCAAGTAGTATGGCTGATCCAAATTATTTAGCGTCTATTTTCCCTTGGTATACAGGAATTGCTATTTCACTTCAGGCAGGATTCTGGGAAGAAATGCTCTTTCGTGCTGTTCCAATTGGTGCAGGAGTTTTAATTGGACAAAGATATAATATGCGTTTTACTGGTCTTGCTATTGCAATGGTATTACAGGCATTAATTTTTGGAGCAGGACATGCTAATTACCCTGCACAACCTTCCTATGCTAGAGTGGTAGAATTGTTTTTACCATCTATAATTGTTTATGGGATGTTGTATTTGAAATTAGGAGTAATCTTTGGTGCAATTACACATTACTTATATGATGTTCTACTATTTTCATTACCGATATGGTATTCAAGTGGCTATGTTGTTGATAAATTTATGACTGTGCTTTGTGGAGCTATCCCTTTGCTTGTGATCTTATATTTTAGAATGAAAGCAAACGGATGGTCTGAATTAGATGACAAGGCATTGAATAAAGGATTTAAACCAACCCCTCCAGAGATGTCAGAACATAAAGAAGAGGCAAAAGCTGTTGTACGGGATGGATCTCCATTAAATAAAAAGATCTTATTAGGGTCGATAATATTTATTGTGATAGGAATGACATCATTGAAGTTTAGCGATTCTGATGTTTCTATAGATTCGCCAAGCATAGATCGTGAGCAGGCTATTAGTATTGCAGAAGAATTTCTTTCTGCAAATGATATAGAGCTAGCTGCGGGATATGAAGGATATGCAATGATTACCACTACCTACCCCGGATCACGTTTCATTTGGGAAGAGTTAGGTTCAGATACTTTCAATGATCTTTTAGGTTCTTATGTATTAGGTCCAAGATGGAAAGTGCGTTTTGCTAAATTTGACGGCGAAGTAGAAACAAGAGCAAGAGAAGTAGTTGTTTCAGTGGATTTTGAAGGAAAACCTATTCGCTTTTACAACAAATTTCCTGAAAATGAAGCAGGAGCTATCTTAAGTCAAGCTGAAGCTAAAATAATAGCAGATCAGGCTCTGAGTGATCACTTTAATTTAAACCAAAGTATGGTAAGCTTAGTCAGTGCAATTGAATCTCAAAAGCCTGAACGATTAGACTGGATATTTACTTACAAGGAAGATAAGAATGTAAGTTATGAAGGTTCACAACTAGAAAGCGTCATCACTGTTTCAGGTGACCAGCTTGCTGGATTTTCACAATCTATTTATGTTCCCGAGGAATGGTCAAGAATGATACGAGACAGAGAAGGATTTTCTGGAATGCTTGCAATGTTATTTTCTATTCCGGGAGGTTTATTTATCGGTGGATTATTGTTAATTCGTTCGTTCAAGATGTTGATGGATAGTAAGCTTAATTTGAGAAAAGGAGTATTTTTTGGTGCAATAATTTTTGTTAGTGCTATTGTTGCCTTTTTCAATGATTCATCATTCTTTATGACATTACCTACAGATCAACCAATAGGAAATTTAATGACAACAATGTATATATCTGCGATGATAGGATTCTTGGTGGTTGCACTGGCTCAAGTCTTATTTTTTGGTGGTTTAGGTACCATGTTAAAGCCAACTTTAAATCGTAGTTCAATCTCTGATTCTATCGTTGGAGGATTTATTGCTGCATTATTAGCAACAACATTTGCTATGATAGCTGGGTCATTCCAATTAGATCTTAATCCCAATTTTCCTAGAATAAATCTGTCAGGATTATATTATCCTATTATAGATACTTTTAATATTTATGGCGGGTTTGTTGCTGTAGCATTCAGCTTATTCTTTGCTAAAACGCTATTCGAAATCACAGATGGATATGCTAATACAGTAAAGTCTAATATCTACGGAGTTTTGCTAGCGATGTTTGTCTATGGCGGTACTATTGAAATGCAATATACTATTGGACCATCACTGATAGCGATTATACTATATTCTACTTTATTATTTTTAATATATAAATTTATTATTAAAAATAACTATATGTTGATACCATTCATGGTGTTATTTGAAAGAATTATTAGCACTTTCTCAAGTAATGAATTAGGTGCGTTTAATTCTTATCCTAATGAAGCAATATTTATGGTTGTATCTTATTTAGTGGGAATAGTGGTATGGGTGCAATTAACAAAGTTCTTCTTTGATACAGATCAATAGTTTAAGTTGATATATAATGAGTAAGAAAATATTATTTTTCTTTGCAGCAACAGGATTACTGGTAGTGAATAATCTCTTTCTCTACTGGCAGTTCTTTGAATTCGATTTTGCTATTTTCCTAGATAATACGATAGGTATAGCATTATTTATCGAGGCATTTATGCTCATGCTATTGTTTGCCTATTATTTTAAGCATCATCCTATCGGTAAGTATAAATGGTATTGGTTAATTATTTTGTCTTTACTAGGCAGTTTATTGTTTGCTCTTCCTTTTTATTACTGGCTTAACACAAAGGATAAAAATTAGTACATTCCGTTTATGTCTTTTAAGAATAAAACCGTAATTATTACTGGAGCCTCGTCTGGAATTGGACAGGAAACTGCCAAAGCATTTTTGTCATCTGGCGCAAAAGTGATATTGGTATCTAGAAGTAAAGAAAAGATGGAAGCATCCTTCCAATCTTATAATAAAAGTCAATGCGTAATATATCCTTTTGACCTATCGCAATTAGATAAAATTGATTCATTTGTAAGTACAATTATTAAAAAGGAAGGTCCGATTGATATTCTGTTTAATAATGCTGGTATTGGCTCAGAGAGCTTATTTGAAGACATAGATTTAAGCGTATTCCATGAAGTAATGCGAGTAGATTACTTTTCAGTCGTTTACTTTACAAAATCTATTTTAAGACATATGATTGATAATGGAGGAGGTCAAATTGCTACAAATACTAGTGTAGCTGGATTAATTACTTCAAGAAAAAGAACGGTATATTCGTCTGCAAAATTTGCATTACATGGATTCCTTGATTCTCTTAGGCTAGAGGTTGGAAAGCATAATATAGATATAACTATTATTGCACCAGGTAAGGTGATAACAAACTTTGGAAAAAATAAATTAGACTCTAAGGGAAACCCTTTTGGCAGAAATTCCTTAATGCCCTTTGGATTATCATCAAAAAAGGCTGCAAAAATCATTCTGAAAGCTATTAAGAATAAAAAAAGACAAGTCATCGTTTCAAAATGGGGTGATATTGCATGGTTTGGAGTCCTTGTCCATAGATTTTTTCCTAGTATATATTTCTTTTTAGCAAAAAGAATAGACGCATAACAAAGCATATATGAAATATTCTATTCTAGAAGATCCGAGATATCGTCATTTAGCAAAGCCTAAATCAATTCTATTTAAAATTTTATCATTTGTTTTTGATTTATATGCTAACACAGTTTTGACATTTTATACTCCAGTTAAGGTGATAGGAAGAGAAAATATACCTAAAGATACCCCCTTTATTTTTGCAAGTAATCATAATAGCCATATGGATATTGCTGTATTAGCATATTCAACTCGACTGGGTTATGAACGCTTTGGATTTTTAGCAGCAAAAGACTATTGGTTTGATAATAATTTTAGACAAAAATTCTTTAAAAACTTTATTAATCTAATTCCAATAAGCAGAAAACAAAATCCAGAATCACTTGATTTGGAAGATACATTTACTTTATCAAAAGGATTTATTGGATTAGGCAATAACATCATCATGTTTCCAGAAGGTTCAAGGGGAGAGCCTGGTGTTTTACAGCGCTTTAGAAAGGGAACAGTAAAATTCTCAATGGGATTAGATATTCCTATTTTGCCTGCAGTTATTGTTGGTACTGAAAAAGCATGGCCTAAAGGAGAGAGTTTTATGAGACCTACAAATATTACTATTAAAATTCTTCCTCCATTTAAATCAAAAGACAAATCAACTTTAACAGAAAAAGCATATAATAAAGAGCTATCAACTCAAACAACAAAATTAGAGAAAATGATTACAAAGGCGTTGAAAGAATTTGAGAATAATAATTAAGAATTTTGAATAGTAATAATTGTACCTGCTGAATCTAAAGAACAAGTATAGCTTGTTAGTGCTCCGGTTGCGGGACCAGAAACTGCATTACCATTTAAATCAAAAATTGAATTATGACTTGGGCACAATAAATTATTTCCTACACTATTTATATTTACAGTATTATTGGCATGCGTACATCTTCTTGATAAAGCTCTAACCCCTGTATTGCTAGTTCTAAGTACAATTATTCCCCTTGAATCAAATGTGTCACTACCACTTAATTGAATACCATTTCCAGCAGTTTGAAGCGTAGTATAAATCATTGAGGTATCAATTGTGATTGTTCCTGTAGCAGCATTATAAGTGTATCCTGTGTCCGTATTATCGCCACCACCATTATTATCGCCACCACCATTATTATCACCACCACCGTTGTTATCACCACCACCATTATTATCACCACCACCAGGATCTTCAGGTCCTGTGGGTGATCCTCCTCCTCCACAAGCTTGTAAAATAAAAGCTGTGCTTCCAATCATGGTTAATGTGGTTGCTTGTTTCATGAAATCACGACGTGATGGATCGGAAGGTTTTTCCACATTACAATCACATCCACATGATTCAATTTTTTTTGGTAACTTAGAGTTGCTCATACTTAGTGTTAAAATTTACTACTAAAATATGCTGTTCAGAAGAAAACTTATAATATTATCGATTTTTTTATTATTCTCGACAATAAAAGCACAATCTGTTGTGACTCAGGAAAGCTATGATAACAGATTTACTCCTCAAGAAATTGGATTACCAGATAATATGCCTTATGTAAAATCTATCATATGGGGAAAAGAAGGAGTTTTTAGAAAACTAGATATTGGACCTGAGACAAGAATAGAAGAATTGAAACTCAGACGTAAAATGTTAAAACATCATCAATGGATAGGTATGTTGACTTTAGCTGGTCTAGCTTATCAATATGATGTAGGAAAAAAATTATATGATGGAGATGATAGTGATTATTGGGATAAACATTACGATCGACATAAAGCGATGGGATATTTTACCTATGCGACTTACATGACAGGTGCATCCCTTTCAATCTTTGCGCCTCCCGCAAGAAAGTACGATAATAATTTCTCTTCAATTAAATTTCACAGAACAATGGCAATTCTTCACTTTTCTGCAATGATGGCACAACCTTTCTTAGCTAAAGCAGCAGTAGCGGACGGTAAAAGATATAATGATTTGATGGATGCTCATTTAAAAGCAGGCACAGTAGCGTTTTTTGCACTAAGCCTTGATGCGTTAGGAATTACTTTTTTTAAATGAGAAAGCTAATCATCATTCTGTTCTTTCAAGCTACATTTGCACAAGGAGTGCCAGTGACAATCGATATAGAGCAAAGCTTTATTTCTTATGATGGCAAGCACCCTGCACATAATTGGACGGGCGTATCAAAGGAGATTAAAGGTTCATTTGTTTTTGATTTAGATAACCCTACCTTTTCTAATGTAGACTTATTTGTTCCTGTATTTAGTTTTGATAGTAAAAATTCAAATCGTGATTCCAATATGTTAGATGTTATTGAAGACTATTTTTATCCTACAGTGAGTTTCACTTCGTCACAAATAACAAAAGAAGATAATGGGTATTTGATCACTGGAATTTTATTTTTTCATGGCGTTCAAAAGGAAATTACCATTCCGGTAAACTTTATTTTAGATGATAAGAAAATTATCGTAGATGCAGATTTTTCTGTCAGTTTATCAGATTATAAAATTAAACGTCCTTCATTACTGACTATAAAAATGAAAGATGATATTACAATTAAATTTTACTTAGTTGGATTTATTTAATCGATAAGATAGTGCTGCTAAAATCACAGCAATCATAACATCTTCAATTGGAGATGCCGTGGGATATCCAAAATTCCAAATAAAAACCAGAGTAAGCCAAATGAAGAAAGTTTGATTGAGCACTGAAGGAAATATTAACCGAAAAAATACCAGGTTTTATTAGGGACCATTACCAGCATAAAAAAAATAAAGTGAATTACAGTAATTATTCCAAAAATTTTTAAAACTGTTATTGTGTTGTTATCCATATTTTTTATTTACCTATTAAGCGCTTTAATATAGTGATTTCTGGAAATAAAATATGAACCCTTTTTTGATAATCTTTGTAGGCAGGTCTTGTACGTAGTATTTTGATTTCAATCCAAGGAATACTAGCATACCAAAACATTAATGTCATTGCAATGGGAGCAAAAATCAAATATGTCATTCCGGTAAATGCATTACCAAATAAGAATATCCCCCACCAGAATAAGATTTCACCGTAATAATTTGGGTGTCTTGAATAACTCCATAAACCTGTTTCTATAATCCCTTTTTGGTGTGGATTTTCTTCTCTAAAACGATGTAATTGGGCGTCAGAAATAATTTCATATAAGACACCTATAATACATATAAAAAATCCAGCATAGGCTTGCATGCTTGTCTCTGGGATAATTTCCTGCAATGAAAGAGTTGCTCCCATTGGCATACAGCAAAAAAATACAATTAATGTTGGAAAGAAATGAATGCCGCCAAAGTTTCCTAGAATCTCAAAAGAGCTACCTAGATTTTTCCTCATATCAATATAGCGCCAATCTTCATGATGTAAACCTTCCCACGTTTTTATCCAATTTGTTGTTAAGCGAATGGACCAAAATAACATAGCGTAGATTAATAAGCTCGAAGTCCCGCTTAATACAAAGTCTTGTTTCCATATCCAAAATAAAAGAATAAAAGGAGGAATTACCGACCAATACGGATCATAGAATGAGGAGTTTTTATATGCAACACTGAAACCATAAATCACAAATGTTGCTATTATATCAGCAATAAATATTTGTAACATATCTCCTAAGTGAAGAGTGTATGAAATAGAAAGATATCCTAAACCTATTGCTATAGTGTAGGCGAATAATACGGTAAGCAATCCTTTAGTTTTTGTCGTCATTTACTATTGATCCAATATTAAGATTTTCAGATACTAAATATATATAACCTACTATAATACTGTACAGTAGAAAAATGCTATGCATAACAATAGCACCCGTTTGTGCTAACTCTAAATTAAAACCATATAAATTATGTAGACAATAAATGACTGCTAAATGATATGTTCCAATGGCAGCTGGAGCAATAGGCAGAGAAGTAACAATGCTAGATATGATGGTCAGCCCTAAAGACTGCTCTAGTGTTAAGTTGACTCCAATAGCTTTCAATGAAAAGATAACATATACAACAAAACTTATCCATAAAAGCATAGACCAGCTTAATAAACGAATCCTATTCTCTGAAACCAGCTTATATCCTGCAACAAAATTTGTTAATGATGGAAATGAGACAAGTAATTTATTAGATAGGGATTGTCGTCCAAAAATAATTAAAGAACTAACAAAAGATATAGCAATAACAGTTAATATAAATTGAAAACCAAATAAGTTAGTATATCCTAACAGAATTAATATGATAGTAAAGAGACCAATAACCCAAAGATCAATAATTTTTTCTGCAACTAAACTTCCAATCAAATAGCTTAGTTTTATATCTTTATCATGGTTTGATAATAATTTGGCGCGAAAAATATCTCCTGCCCTAAAAGGGAGAATATTATTTAAGAAATATCCAATATGTGTGGATGACGAATAATGTTGTAGAGTAAGATATCTTGGACTTTTTAGAAGAGTTTTCCATCTTAAAGCTCTAAGAAAAAAAGTGATAGCTGTAACGATTAAAGCTGAAATTATATAAGAAAGATTTGTGTTCGATAGAGCTGTAAAAACTTCTAATAAATTAACCTGTTGGAATGCTAGATAAAGACAGGCAAGTGAAACGCCAATCGAAAATATTTTTTTCAAGGATTCTTTTTATCTCGTTGAAATTCATAAGACACAATACGTTTTTTCATTGGCTCACCATTTTCATCAAGATGTTCGCTAATATCAGTTGGAGCATTATACTCTAATGGGACATCTGTCTTTACTTGACAATTACTCATTAATCCTAGCATTGCTACCAGCATAATAAGTGCTATAATAGTTGGAAAGTGTCTATTACCCATTGATATTAAAGTTTTTAAAAAATGTTGTCTTTTTTGCTAAGTAAATGATTTCAATTATACCCATAGTATTTGAAAGTGCTATAACAACAAACCAAATCTTATGATCATTTCTTGCTGCAAACCATACTCCAAGCATTGACCATAACCCTTGATAAAGAGATACAGCAATCATTGCTGCTGGGTTAGCAATTAAGTATTCTCCAAATGATTGTATAAATTCCATAATAGTGTCTTTTTTTAGGGATTAAAAAGTAAAGAGACAAGAAATACGAATAGTATTACTCCTCCAAATATTCCCCAATAGTATAATCCAAATTCCATATC
>ERZ802830.1313-NODE-1313-length-23850-cov-23.4905_pt1 | contig 23850 bp, 21 predicted proteins | sample MGYA00345654_ERZ802830 | MGnify/ENA primary metagenome ERZ802830 (study PRJEB30503, sample SAMEA104212375) | marine metagenome | biome: Westerlies Biome; feature: [SRF] surface water layer (ENVO:00010504) within the epipelagic zone...; material: water...
ACCGGCCTATGGTGGGATCTTGGCGCTGGCAGAACACCAAAAAAACCTGCCTGATCGGCCAGCTTGGCCATAACCTTTATGAATGTGAAAGAGACCTTAAAATGTCAGATCTATGTGATAAAACAGCTGTCGAACTTCGCCGGCTAATTGGGCGCAAAGACATCTCACCAGTCGAACTGATGGAGAGTTGCATCACGCGGATCGAAGCCACTGATGGGGCTGTCAATGCGGTTGTAACCCGTGCATTTGACCGCGCTCGGAACGAAGCTTTAAATGCCGAAAAAGCGGTTCTTAATGGTGAGGAATTAGGCCTTCTCCACGGGCTGCCTGTTGGCATCAAGGACCTCGAGGCGACAGATGGCATTCGCACAACACTTGGCTCACAGCTCTATTCTGATCATATCCCAAACAAGGATCAAGGATCGGTTGCTAACATCCGTGCCGAGGGCGGTATCATTATTGGCAAGACCAACACGCCAGAATTTGGCGCAGGCGCTAACACACGCAACCTTGTCTTTGGCGCCACCGGCAATCCCTTTGCGCCTGAAAAAACCTGCGGTGGCTCATCTGGCGGCTCGGCAGTTGCGCTTGCCACTGGCATGATGCCACTTGCTAGCGGCTCTGATTACGGCGGCAGCCTTCGCACTCCGGCAGGCTTTTGCGGCGTTGTTGGCATCCGGCCATCACCGGGAATTGTCGCGGCAGAAGGGCGACCTGTTAGCCTTCTTCCCTTTTCGGTTCTAGGACCGATGGGCCGCAATGTTGATGACGCCTATCTATTGCTCCAAGCGCAAATGGGTGTTGATCCGCATGACCCTTTTTCAACCGCGCCTGCTATGGATTTATTTGCGCCCTTAGAACCGGCTGATCTTGGAAGCATTAAAGCGATGATCACGAATGATCTTGGCGCCGCCCCAATGTCGAAAAGCTATCGTTCTATTTTTGCCGAACGGGTTGGTGTTTTTGGCGGTCATTTTGCTGCTACCCTTAATGGCAACCCCAACTTTACCGATGGCGATAATTCTTTTGAAGTTTTGCGTGGGGTGAATTTTGTTGCCGCGCATGGCGAACGTGTTCGTCAACACCGCGACAAGCTAAGCCCGAATGTTGTTGATAATGTTGACCGGGGTCTTGCCTATAACCTTGAAGATGTTGCGATCGCGCATCTTCAACAAAGCAAGATTGCTCGCAACTGGCTTGATCTTTTTGAAGAGGTAGATGTCGTAATTTGTCCAGCGGCATCGACATCACCATTCCCCCATAGCCAATGGTCGGTTGCTGAAATCGATGATGCCAAAATGGCAACTTATATGCGCTGGCTGGCGGTCACCTATTTGCCAACAATGGCACTTGCAAGCGCGGTTGTCCTACCATGTGGGCTTGACGATCAGAAAATGCCGTTTGGCATCCAGATTCTTAGCGCGCCCGGCCGTGACCGGCTAGTCATCGAGGTGGCAAAAGCGCTTGAAGATGTCCTTGCCTCGCATCCAGCAACCATGCGCCCAATTCCTGATCTGACAAAATTAACTAGCTAATCTTTAGCTGGCACCATCATCATAAAGATGGCATTCGACATAATGCCCGCCATCGGCTTTGCCATTTGGAGCAACAGTGGCGCAACGCGGCATCGCATTGACACAACGCGGATGAAATGAACAGCCCGTTGGCGGATCAATCGGATTTGGATAACTGGCGCCAAGTTGATTATTTGGAATGTCCATATTTGGATCCGGGGTTAGCACCGAATCCAGTAAGGCACGCGTGTAGGGGTGCTGCGGGTCTTTGAACAAGGTGTCAGTATCAGCGATCTCGACAATCCGGCCAAGATACATTACCGCCACCCGTGTTGCGATATGTTCAACTACCGCCAGATTATGACTGATGATGATATAGGTCAAATTCAATTCATCACGAAGGTCATTCAGCAGGTTAAGAATTTGCGACTGCACCGACACATCAAGCGCCGATGTTGGTTCGTCGCACACGACAATTTGCGGCCGGTTTACCAACGCACGGGCAATCGCAACACGCTGGCGCTGGCCACCGGACAGCTGATTTGGAAAAGCATTATAAAGACGCGGCGGCAGTCCAACCATATCCATTGTTTCTTCGGCCCGTCGACGCATGCTGTCCTGATCGGCAATGCCCTGCACCTTCATTGGCAAGGCGATGATCGACCCAATGGTTTTGCGCGGATTGAGCGATGAGTAGGGATCTTGAAAAATAGGCTGGATGGTTCGCGCCAACTCCAAGCGCGGCACATCATTGATTGGCCGGCTGCAAAGCTCTACCGTTCCTGATGTTTGCGGCAACAGGCCGAGCAGCATTTTTGCAAGGGTTGTTTTTCCACAGCCGGACTCGCCAACAAGCGCCAGCACTTCACCGCGCTCAACCGTCAGATCCACCCCATTCACAGCTTTTAGCTGTTGCTTGCCACGAAACATGCCCCGCGAGATGGTAAAGCTACAAGTAACATCCCTTGCATCGATCATCAATTCAGCCATCACGCCACCTCACCTTTTGCCAGCATTTCGATGCCATGAATACAGCGATAAGCCTGCGCCTTACCATTTGGGTCACGAAGCGAAACGTCACTTTGACGGCAAATATCACTTGTCAATTCGCAGCGATCAGCAAACCGGCAGCCGGTAAAATCACCAATCAATGATGGCACCATGCCCGGAATTGATCCAAGTGGCGCGCCGCGTTTGGTTTTACCCGGAACCGGAATGCAGCGCATCAGACCACGCGTGTAAGGATGAAGTGGGTTTTCAAAAATTTGCTTAGCTGTTCCTTCCTCAACAATCTGCCCCGCATACATCACTGCAACACGCGTCGCAATCCGCGCAACCACGCCAAGGTCATGGGTAATTAGCACCAACCCCATATCAAATTCGTTTTGCAACTCTTTCAACAAAAGTAGAATTTGCGCCTGAATAGTGACATCAAGTGCAGTCGTTGGCTCATCGGCAATGATCAATTCTGGCTCACATAATAACGTCATAGCAATCATCACCCGCTGACGCAGGCCACCTGATAATTGATGCGGGTATTGCCCAAGCCGCTGCTCGGCTGCAGTAATACCAACCTTTTCCAGCATCAGCTTGGCCAGATCGCGCGCAGCATCATTCGACAGATTTCGATGACGCAACAATGTTTCGATCATCTGATTGCCAATGGTAAAAGCAGGGTTGAGGCTTGTCATGGGCTCTTGAAAAATCATTCCCATTTTATTGCCACGCACGTCAGACATTTCACGTTCTGAGTAGCCAAGAATGCTGGTTCCACTAAGTTCCAATTTTTCGATTTTACGGACTGCTTTTGTCGGCAAAAGATCCATTAAAGCCAATGACGTTAGTGACTTTCCACAACCAGACTCACCGACGATGCAAAGCGTTTCGCCTCGATCAACATGAAGATTGACACCATCGACCGCATGCAAAATTCCAGTTGCCAAAGGAATATCAACAGTTAGATTCTCAACATCTAGGACTCGGTTTGACACTAGCAAGCTCCTAATTCCAATAACCTCTAATTTCTATTTTCAGGTGCCGTTATATCGCGCGCACCATCCCCAAGCAGGTTTATCGCAAGCACCAGTAAGAACAGTGCCACGCCTGGAATTGTGATTAGCCACGGCTCAAACAACATCATGTCTTTTCCTTCAGAGACCATCAGTCCCCAAGATGGTAATGGAGGCTGAACGCCAAGACCAAGAAAAGACAGCGCTGCCTCCAAAATTATTGCATGAGCAATCTCTAATGTTGCGATAACAATCAGATTATTCACCACATTAGGCATGATTTCTGTTGTCAAAATACGGGTTGTAGAGCAGCCCACCGCCTGCGCCGCCGCCACATAATCCATCGATCGAATTTGCAATGTTGACGACCGCATGACAACGGCAAACCGGTCCCATAACAAAAACCCAAGGACCATGATCACCACCTGTAACGAGCCGCCGACAATCGCTACAACAGCAAGAGCCACAAGCACCACCGGCATTGATAACCGCACTGTAATCATAAAGGTCACAACCATATCAACGCGGCCGCCAAAATATCCAGCAGCAACGCCAAGAACAGTGCCAATAAGTCCTGAAATCAAAGCCGCGCCAACACCTATTAACAGTGATATTCTCGCTCCATAAATCAGGCGCGAGAGATAATCACGGCCAAGGTGATCGGTGCCCAGAATATGTTCCCAGCTTCCCCTCGAGTCCCAAACGGGCGGAACAAGGCGGTTTAACAAATCCTGGTAATATGGATCATGGGGCGCAATCAAGGGAGCGCTGAGCGCGATTAGAACAGCGGCCAATACAATCGCCGCGCCAATCATAACGCCCTGATGCCCTAATATCCGACGCCTGAAGGCTGAACTCTTCGTTTGGCTTTCCAGAACTTCACTATCTATCTCAGACATCAGTTAATCCTAATCCGCGGGTCAAGCCATGCATTCAACAAATCAGCAAAAAAGGTCAACACGATATAGAAAAGTGAAAAAACAAGAATAAGACCTTGAACTGTTGGCAAATCATTCCGCGTGATTGATTCCCAGGCAAGAAAACCTGCGCCATGAAGAGCAAAAATCGTTTCAACAACTATTGAACCACCAAGCATAAAACCGAATTGAACAGCGGTAAGGCTGACAACAGGGATGACCGCATTGCGAAGCGCGTGCTTGAACAGCACAACCCTAGGCCTTAGACCCTTGGCGCGAGCCGTTCGGATATAGTCGGCACTCAAGACCTCAAGCATACCAGTTCGGGTTAGCCGCATAATTGCTGGCGCCGCATAATATCCAAGAACAATTGTTGGCATGATAAAATGCTGCCATGTATCTGAGCCCGAGGTGGGCAATAAGCGAAGCGAGACGGATAAAAAGACGATTAGCATCAATGCAAACCAAAAGCTTGGTAGCGCCTGCCCCATTACTGACAGGAAAAGTGCAATACGGTCAATTAGACTGTTTGGCCGAATTGCTGCTGCGACACCAAGCGGGACTGACAGCACAATTGCAAATGTAATTGCAGACACACCCAAAGTCATAGTCGTTGAGAGCCGTTCAGCGATTAACGCACTGACGTCAGTTCTGAAATAATAGCTTTTCCCTAGATCACCACTCATGGCGCGTTGGAGCCAGTCAAAATACTGAACCAATATAGGCCGGTCAAAACCATATAGCTGGCGTATTGCTTCAATATCAGCGTCTGACGCTGTTTCACCGGCCATTGCAATCGCCGGATCGCTTGATATGTAGAGCAAACCAAAGCTGATAAATGAAACAGTGAGCGCTACTAGACCTGCAAGACCGAGGCGCTTTAGCGTGTAATACAGCATTTTAAAAACTCTCAAAAGAAACCGAATGGTCACCTGCGCATCAGATTAACACGCAGGTGACGCTTGATTTTATAGCCACTTTGCAGTGAAAAACCTCGGAATCTCGTCCGGTGTTGGGTTGAAATCAACATCTTTTGAGAAGGCATACCAAGTGTTGTAAGACCAGAGTGGAAACATAAACACTTCTTCAGAGATCCGAGATAAGGCCGCTTTATATGCTGCCTTGCGGACCGCAGGATCGACAGATGTGTCACCAATCCCTAGCTGTTTGATCACTTCCGGGTCTTTTGAGTAATCATCCTTGCCACCTGACTGAAAATGGCTGGTGATCGCCGAAACGTCATTGATTGAATATGATCCCCAAGTTCCAAAATTAAATGGTGCACCACCATCTTGAACCTTGTCCCTGAAGGCAGCATATTTCAAATACTCAAACTTTGTAGTAATGCCCACTGCATTTAAGTTGTTGATCATGGCCTCAGCAAAATCTCGGTTTCTATACGCCAAGAATGGAGTTTCAAATCCATTTGGATAACCGGCCTCTGCCAACAGCTTTTTTGCTTTTTCTGGGTTGTAATCGTAAGACTTTATGTCTTGTGCACATCCAAACTGCGACGGAAAGCAAAGCGAATTAACAACCATTGATTCGCCTTGCACAAGCGCCTTTACGATGCCTTCACGGTCAATGGCATGAGCAATAGCGCGTCGCACACGAACATCGTTCATTGGGTTTTTGCTATGTCTACCCATGGCATCAAAGTTCAAATATCCAATGCGCATAGTTGATGAGTTTTTCGTCGTGAATGCGCCCTGTGCAGCAATCCGTTTTGCTTGATCAGGCTTTACTTTCCAAATCCAATCAATGCCGCCAGAAAATAATTCTGCAAGCTGGGTGTTGCTCTCAGCGATTGTCCGAAAGACTATATTACCAATGCTGGCAGATCCTTTTGGGCTGCCTGCATGGTAGCCATCATATTTCTTGAATTTATAGCGCTTACCCGGCTCAACACTTGTAACTTGATAGGGCCCTGTTCCAACTGGCTTGAGCGCCATCCCCTCTGGGCCTGCCTTGCTATAGTAATCATTTGGGTACATGACGATTGGGCCAGAAAGAAATTCTAGCGCAGCTGGAAATTCTTTTTTCAAGTTTAGCTGAACCTTATATTCGCCTAACTTTTCGGCATTTTTCCACCAATTGACATTACGAGCAGGCTTGGCGCCATTCGCCGGATCAGCAAGATAATTTAGCGTAAAAACCACGTCATCAGCATCAAATTTCTCACCATTGTGAAACTTTACACCCTTGCGCAGATCAAATTCAATGGTCTTGGAATCCACCCATTTAAAGGATGTAGCAAGATTAGGTAAATACTCATTAGTTTTAGGATCCCGATACAGCAGGCCATCCCAAACCATTCTTGAGATCACGATTCCTTCGCGTGCTGTATTATAATAATTATCAATGGATTCCAGTTCTCTGTCGATAGCTACATTCAGCGTATCATCAGACTTGCCTGCCTGTGCAACAGATACAAATCCCGTTGCAAGCAAAGTGCCAGCAAGAAACGTTGAAAAATACTTTTTTACAATCATACTTCTCTCCCTTGTGTTCACGATTATAGCTTTTTATTCTCAAATCTAATCATACCTATCGCCAACTGTCGAGAAAGTTGTCTAAATTTGTGGGTGCGAAAAAAAATGTGATTAACGGGCAGAACACTCGATGATCTTGCGAGTCCATTTTCAGTTGCATGATTGTCCAGCTCACAACATAGTTTGATGATCAGCAGTGTCCCAACCGTCAAAATTTGTGGCATGCTCCCCACCATTGGATTTAATCTTGACCTTTGACCCTAAACCAAAAAAACCGTCACTTTTAACGCGACTGTTGAGCAAAGATACGGCGCTACAATCAGTTGTCTGGATGCTGATTTCATGCTGTGCATTATCAATTCTTGCCGCACTTGGAAGGCTTTTGGGACAATATGAGGTGAACGCGTTTCAAACGGTATTTTGTCGCCTGCTATTCGCCTTTCTGGTTATGCTACCAATGGTAATGCATCTGGGGTTTAAAACGGTCACAACGGGGCAGCTAAAAACCTATATCGTTCGATCAATTTCCGGCATGATAGCAATGTGGACCTGGTTTTATGCGGTGACCCTGATCCCCATTGGTGAGCAAACCGCGCTTAGCTTTCTTGCCCCACTTTTCACCACGATCGGAGCCGCCTTTGTGCTTCGTGAAACGGTACGGATGCGGCGATGGGTGGCGATCTTTACGGGTTTTGTCGGCGCACTGATTATTATTCGTCCGGGCATTGTCGATATTAGCCTTGGTCATTGGGTTGCTATTCTATCGGCGCTAGCCATGGGCTGTTCGGCCCTCATCATCAAGCATCTAACCAGACAGGATAATCCGCTGATCATTGTCTTTATCTCGCATCTAATCATGATGCCGATGGCGCTCATACCGGCTATCATTGTTTGGGAGTGGCCCAATCAGGAGGTTTGGCTGATCCTGATAGCAACAGGTCCCTTCGCAGTTATAGGACATTTTGCTTTGACAAAAGCATACTCACTTGCCGATGCATCGTTTGTTGCAGGTGTTGATTATGCCAGATTACCCTTTGCAGTATTATTCGGCTGGTTGCTGTTTAACGAGCTATCCGATTTATGGACATGGGTTGGCGCCAGTATTATTTTTGCCTCATCATTCTATGTGATCCGACGAGAAATGCGTGAAAAGAAAGATGCGCTGCAAAAACAGGCCCTGTTAATTGAAAAAGCGTGATTAATGTGACCGAACTGAACAAGGAGAGAGCGATGTCAAACCAAGTGATAGACTGGCTGGAGTCGCAACAGGACAATATGTTGGATTTACTGGGCGAGCTGGTAAATATCGATAGCAACAGTTTCGATAAAGCCGGCGTTGACCGTGTGGCAAATCGACTTGCCGAATTTTTTGATGCCCAGTCCATTCCGCACGAAACCATTCCAATCACCACCCATGGTGATGCGATGCGCGCGGTTGTTGCTGGCGGCAACGGGAATCGGCCGATCCTGTTATGCGGCCATCGCGATACTGTTTTTCCAACGGGCGAGGTTGAAAAACGCCCATTCCGAATTGAAAATGGCAGAGCCTATGGTCCGGGCGTTGCTGACATGAAACCCGGTCTTGTAATCAACGCATTTATTCTGGCAGCCTTTCAAAAATTTGGTGGGCACCCAAATCCTCTTGTCGGGCTATTTACCGGCGACGAGGAAATCGGCTCGCCAACATCCCAAGATGTAATTATCACCGAAGCAAAAAAAGCGCGTCTTGCGTTTAACAGTGAGCCCGGACGACCGAATGGAAACATTGTTACAAAGCGCAAAGGCGGCATATTCTGCCATTGCGAAATTAGCGGCGTTGCAGCACATTCAGGCGGGTTTTTCGAAGATGGTCGCAGTGCAATCGAAGAGATGGCTCGTAAAGTACAGGCATTGCACGCACTGACCGATTTTGACCGCGGTATCACAATTAATGTCGGACTAATAGCCGGCGGCCAGTCGGTTAACACGGTTGCCGCCGAAGCGAGTTGCGGCATCGACATCCGCTATCGCGACAGTGCCGACCGCGCTGAAATTTTTGAAAAAGTGCGAGAAATTTGTACGACGACAAGTGTTGATGGCACCAGCTCAGACATGGTTATCAAAGGCGAGTTTCACCCACTAAACCCCTCGCCACAATCAGTTGAACTGTTTGATCTTTACGTAAAAAAAGCAGCAGATAATGGTTTTATTGTGACAGGAGAACATTCAGGTGGATGCGCAGATAGCGGGTTTATTGCTAATGTTGGTACGCCGGTAATTTGCGGTGTTGGGCCAATTGGTGGAAACTATCACCGACCAGATGAGTGGATGCAGGTTGACAGCCTGTCGGTGCGCGCAAAATTCATTGCCGAAACAATTATGGCGCTGGCCACGAAACCAACCAAAACCGGCCTCTAACACCCCTGCTTGCAAGCAGTCGCTTCAGCATGAGGCTGCCATGCCATCACCAGCTGGATCAGCTCCACCATCAAGCTTGCCATCTTGCAGTCTAATAGCATGTAAGATTGGGGTGATATAACTGGCGGCATAGCGCCGTGTTACATATCCGTCTTGATTTAGATCACGCTCGACACCGCGCAGAATCCGATTGGTCAATTCAATCACATTAGACGTTGCACAGAAGCGCGGCGCAGACACCGCGTCTTGTGCGCTCATACGAAAATCAACCACGTTTAATATAGTCTGCAAAACTCCCATGGTTATGGTGGTACCGCCCGGCGCACCCAACGCCAAAAATGGCTTTCCATCCTTCGACAGAATCGTTGGGCACATCGCCGTAAAGCGGGCTTTGCCCGGGGCAAGACTGCCGACATGGCCGGGCCTTGGGTCAAACACCATCATGCAATTATTATACATAAAGCCAAGCCCGTCAGTAATCACACCCGAGCTTGATCCAAGCGAATGCGTAACGTTAACAACGTTGCCAGCAGAATCAGCAACAACCAGATGCGTTGTGTCCTTACTTTCGGGCGCGCCTGAATTTAGCCGCACAATATCAGCTTTTTCGCCAGCACGAATCTTTGCAACAAACTCGGCTGCCCTCGCTTTACTCGCCAGCAGGTCTTGCGGCACATCAATGAAATTTGGATCACCCATAAACTGGTCTTTATCGATCGTGGCATATTTCATGGCCTCGGCAACCGTTGCGATATATTGCGCCGAATTATGCCCCATAGCAGCCAAATCAAAATGCTCTAGAATATTCAGCATTTCCAAGATCATCAAACCGCCACCCGGTAATTGATTGGATGCTACATCAAAGCCCCGATATTTGCCAATCAGAGGAGGCAGATCGGTTGGCGCACAATCGACCAGATCATCCCTCGTCAGTAGTCCACCATTGGCTTTCATATCGGCAGCAATCAAATCAGCGACGTCGCCATCGTAAAAAATACCAATGCCTTCGTTCGCAATCCGTTGGTAAAGTCGGCCCATATCTGGATTTTTCAGAATATCGCCAACATTCAAAAGTGCACCATTTTCGCTTAAATAGATTTTGCGGGCCGCATCAAGTTTATTCACCACGGCGATCCGTTCAATACGACCTGCCTGTGCCGGCTGAAGCCAAAATCCCAGAACTCTTGGTCGAACCGCAAACCCATGGATGCAATAATTAATCGCCGGTTGCAAAATCTGACCCAGCGACATTGTGCCATGGCGTTGCAGCGCGGTGTTAAACGCCTGCAGTGTCATTGGCGATGTCATCGATTGATAACCAAATTCGTTAACCTGGCCCGTGAGCACAAAACCGAAGCCATCATCACATTCGCGTTCAATCAGATGTTCCCACATATCTGGCTTGCTTGCTTTAGGCGCCTTACCGTGAAAATCAATGAAACTGTGAATATCTTTTTCTGGCATAAAGATTTGCATCGAGCCAAAACCGGCAATACCGCACATTTGTGGATCAACAACTGTTTGGACAAACGCGGCTGCGATAGCCGCATCCATTACATTGCCGCCAGCTTTAAAAATATCCAGACCAGCCTCTACCGCTTCTGGCTGTGGTGCCGAAATCATACAACGCGTCATCATACTTTCCTTCACGAATTACCTACCTATTCCATTACCGACTTAATCAGGTTTTTGAAATTCTTGCCAGTGAACTCTTTTAAGCTATTGATGGTAAATTATTACCAGCTAGTGGCTGGTTTTGTGATGATCGGCACGCTAACGTTATGATTGAACTGGAAGATAAATCAAGTAACCGGCAAAATGGAGGGCAACCATGAATATGGCGCATCTAAGTTTTAATGATGAGGATATGCTTGCCGGATTAAAGCCCTGGGTTTTGTGCGAAAGCCCCAGCTATGATCCGGCGGCGGTGAACCGGATGCAGGATATTGTCGCACATGATCTTGCAGTTATGGGGGCATCAATTGAGCGCATTTCATCGCATTCCTCAATTGGTGATTGTATTCGCGCGCGTTTTGCCCATCCACAATCTGACCAGCCCGGAATTCTGATTATTGGCCATATGGATACTGTTCACCCACTTGGCACGCTGACAGAATTGCCGTTTAAACGAGATGGTAACCGCTGCTATGGCCCCGGCATTTGCGATATGAAAGGTGGTAACTATCTGGCACTAGAGGCGATCCGCCAGCTGCAAAAGGCCGGACTTGAAACGCCACTTCCCATCACCGTCCTCTTCACCTCGGACGAGGAAATTGGATCACCACACACCCGCGCACTTATCGAAGCCGAAGCCGCGCGGGCAAAGGCGGTCTTGATACCTGAACCAGCACGAAAAGGTAATGGCGTCACATCTGGCCGCTATGCTGTAGCCCGCTATGATGTCACCACCTATGGCAGGCCAAGCCATGCCGGATTGCGGCTGTCTGAAGGGCGTTCAGCAATCCGTAAAATGGCCGAAAAAATTATCGATATCGAAGCCATGACAAGTGAGGATTGCAGCTTTTCAGTCGGTGTTATTAACGCCGGAAAATGGGTGAATTGCGTTTCATCAAAAGCCAGCGCTGAGGTACTATCAATGTCAAAACGCCAAGAAGACCTAGATGATGGCATTGCCAGAATGCTTGATCATAATGATCCAGATAGCGAAGTTACCACCAAGATCAAACTTGGCCTAACAAGGCCTGTCTGGACACCGTCGACAGCTGGCCTGAAACTTGTTGAGTTGGCCAATAATCTTGCCACGCAGCTAGGCCAGCCATTTCGTCATGAAAGTTCAGGCGGTGGTAGCGACGGTAATTTTACTGGTGCAATGGGTGTTCCGACGCTTGACGGTCTTGGGGTTGCTGGCGACAAATATCATACGCTTGAAGAGCATATTGAAATTGACAGCCTGGCAATGCGCGGCAGGATGATGGCTGGTCTATTGATGGGAATCAACGCAGATTTTTAGAGTTTTGCAATAAACAGGGAGCTTTTCCATGGCCGAAACAAAACTATCCACCCACACAAATGAAGCTTTGTTTCTTCGCGACAAAAATCTTGTCGAAGATGTGATGGGAAAGATGAGTTTCACCGATGCCATGTTTTATCATATTATGGGGGTTGCGCCATCAGCTGGCCAGCGCGCAATTTTGGATGCGGTGCTTGTCACCTTAATGGAACATGGATTTACCCCGAGTGCAATCGCCGCCCGCATGACCTATCTCTCTGCTCCGGAGGCCATGCAATCAGCGGTGGCGGCGGGATTGTTGAGCGTCGCCAGCCAATTTATTGGCACGATGGAAAATACAGCAAAAATTTTAGAAGAAATTATCAATGATCCCGACGGCCAGAATGCAGCCTGCCAGCGCATCGTTCAGCAACATCTAGACAGCGGCAATCACATCCCCGGCTTTGGGCATCACCTTCATCGCCCTGATGATCCGCGAACGCCAAAATTATTTGAAATCGCTATGGCACATGATGAAATTGACAAACACCCAATTGTGATGATGCAAATGCTTGGCCAACATGTTGACCAGATCTATGGCAAACATCTGACAATCAATGCGACCGGTGCCACCGCGGCGTTATTGATGGGCGCAGCGGTTCCAGTGCGGATTATGCGCGGCTTTGCGGTGATTTCACGCGCCGCCGGATTGGTGGCTCATATCATGGAAGAACAGCAAAACCCAACTGGACGCCACATATGGGACCTTGTCGATAATAATATCCCCTATACCGGCAATGCTCTGATCAAACCCGCCCCTTGAAGCATCCTCCAAAATCGACAGGGAAGTCGCAAAAAAGCTGCTTCATCTGCCTATCCCTAAAAGACTGTCCGATGGCTGATTGCACTAAATGCCTTCAAGCGCCGTCATATGCTGGCATACGCTTTGCCCAAGCGCGTTGAGATCGTAGCCACCTTCAAGCAGGCTAACTACCCGCACTGCGCCGCTATGCTCAGCCGCTTCATTTGCGGCATCAATAATATCGTTTGTCAAAATGCCAAAATCATCGCTTGTCATCTGCAGCCCGCCGAGAGGATCTGCCTCATGCGCGTCAAAACCAGCCGAAATGATAATCAGATCAGGTTTAGCCGCAACAACCGATGGCAATAAATCATCACGCCAGCCAGACCGGATACTGCTGCCGCCAGTGCCATAAGCCAATGGCAGATTAAAAATATTCTGATAGGCACCTGTTTCATCATAGGCTCCAGTACCCGGGAAAAGCGGCATTTGATGAGATGATGCATAAAACAGGCTTCCATCATTCCAGAAACAGGCTTGTGTTCCATTGCCGTGATGAACATCAAAATCAATAACTGCAATCCGGTTTAATCCCCATTTTTGCTGAGCATGACGCGCCGCGATTGCCGCGCTGGAAAACAAACAGAATCCCATGGCCTGCTCAGGTTCGGCATGGTGACCCGGCGGGCGCATCAGGCTAAAAGCGGTGTTGGCCTTGTTTTCCATCACCATATCAACGGCAAGACAAGCCCCACCAACCGCACGCGATGCACATTCATAGCCGCGCTTGCTGGCCCATGTATCGGTATCAAGCGGCGCTGGTTCATCGGCATCACCGGTTACGTCAAACACCATATCAAGATAGGATTCACTGTGCACCAGCTCAAGCTGGGATCGTTCGGCAAGCGGCGCTGTGGCACGTTGCCATGATTGATAACTATCGCCAATATGATCAAGAATCGACGCATATCTTTCCGGCCGTTCGGGATGGCCACCCGGTACGTCATGGCGGGCTGATATGTCATGGGTGATCAAGGCAGGTTTCATCATTTTTTCCTAAATATGCGCTTAGCCCTAAACTGGCGGATGCGGCTTTTGGCTTTGACAAAAAATCCTAGCATAGATTTACGCGATGGTAATGCCCCAAGGCCATAACGGCAAATGGCGGCAAAGCGATGGGCAATCATCTAAAATACTGATTTCTTTGTTTGCTTTTCCTTGAAAATCAGCCGCAAAGCGCTTAAATCGAGAACGCATCGTGATATCAAGGGAGCAACGCATGACTGTTCAAACATTCAATTTTGAAGCCGATACCGGAAAAATTCTGAGCATCGTGATCAATTCACTTTATTCACAAAAAGAAATCTTCCTTCGCGAGCTGATTTCAAATGCTTCAGACGCGATTAATAAACGCAAATTTGACATTATGACGGCTGGCAATGCCGCCGACACCTTTGATGGCAAGATCGCCATTGCCGTCAATAAAAAGGACAAAACTATCACCTTGTCGGACAATGGCATTGGCCTGTCATCAGATGAAATGGTTGAAACGCTTGGCACCATTGCCAGCTCGGGAACCAAGGCCTTTATCGAAGCGGCCAAAACCACAAAAGATACCGATGATGTGAGTGACCAGCTTATCGGGCAATTCGGCGTTGGATTCTATTCCGCCTTTATGGTTGCCAACCAAGTTGAAGTTTTGTCAAAAAAGCATGGTGCCAAAACCGCCAGCCTATGGGCAAGCGATGGACAGGGCGGCTTTACCATCACCGATGCAAGCCGCGATGAAACCGGAACAAGCGTTATTCTTCATCTTCGCAAAGAAGCCAAAGAATATCTTGAACAGGAGCGCATCACGCATCTTGTCAAAAAATATTCAGATCATATTGCCCAGCCTATTTTCTGGATCGGCAAGGATGATGCCGCCGAACAGCTAAATTCATCAGCCGCCCTGTGGACCCGCTCGGCAAAAGATATTTCCGAAGACGAATATACGTCATTTTACAATGCGGTGGCGTCATCTTATGACAAACCCTTTATTACGCTTCACAACAAAACCGAGGGCGCGGTTGAATTTACCAACCTGCTTTTCATTCCGTCATCAGCGCCGTTCGACCTGTATGATCCCGAGCGCAAATCAAAGCTGCATCTTTATGTAAACCGCGTTTTTATTACCGATGATTATGAAGGGCTTGTACCAAAATGGATGCGGTTCTTACGTGGCATTATCGACACGCCGGATGTTGATTTGAATGTCAGCCGTGAAATGTTGCAGCAAAACCCGGCTGTCACCAAAATCAGCAAGGCCGTTGTTAAACGGGTTCTATCCGAGCTGAAAAAAGCATTGGACAAGCGGCGTGACGAATATGCCACCTTCTGGGAAGGGCTTGGTAAGGTTCTGAAAGAAGGGCTTTATGAGGATCAGGCCAATAGCGAAAAGCTTCTTGAAATCTGCCTGTTCCGGTCAACCAAGGCGGACAAGCTGATCACGCTTCAGGATTATATCGATGATTTCGCCGAAAATCAGGAGGTCATTTATTACCTGTCATCCGATGACGCCGATCGGGCGCGGCTAAGCCCGCACCTTGAATCCTTTCAGGCCAAGAATATTGACGTTCTGCTGCTTACCGATCCGATTGATGATTTCTGGCTGTCCAATATCCAGCAATTTGCGGGCAAGAATTTCCAATCAATCACCCGCGGCGAAGTTGATATTTCCAAAGTTGGCGAAGCCACATCAAAAGATGATCAGCCAGAAGAGATTTTGTCCGATCAATTTGTTGCCAAGATCAAACATGTTCTTGACGGCAATGTTGCCAATGTCCGCAGCTCGGCAAATATGGAAACCAGCCTTGCCCGCCTTGTTGCCGATGACAATGGCATGGATCAGCAGATGGAGCGCATGATGCGCATGCATAATCCTGATTTCAAAGGCATGCCAAAAGTGCTGGAAGTGAATGCCAAACATCCATTGATCAAATCACTGAATGCTAAGCTGGAAGCAGGCGAATTTGAAGGATCGGATGATTTTGCCAAGCTAATTTTAGACAGCGCGCTTGTCGCCGAAGGCGAGGCTATCATTGATCCGCGCGACTTTGCCAAACGCCTGTCCGACGTCATGCAAAAGGCGCTCGCCAACTAACCACATAACAACCGGTCCGTTATTATCTGGCGGGCCGGTCAAACAAACCCAATTTGAATCTGCTTTGCGTTTGTTTGGCGACTGACAACTGGCCCGACCGGCAATGGCAGCTATTGAACCGTCATTTTGCGGAGATCGAGCCTGCCAATAACCGTTCCAATCCAGCTATTCACCTCGACACGAACAGGCACTATCTGACCCTGCATTGGGCGGCCAAAAAACATTTTGATCCGGCCGTCATCATCATCTTTTTCGCCTGAGCGCCATTTTGAGTCGATTTGATGGCCACCAATTGGCTCAAATTCCAAACTGCAAATCAGCGCGTCTCCGACAAATTCACCCGGCCGTGTTTCGGTTAAATTAGTGGTGCCAAGCGTTTTGAAATGCAGCCGGTTTCGCCGCCGTCCATCATAAATTTCATAACTTTCGGTGCACTCACTCGTGGTTTCGATATGGCGAATAAGGCGAAGAACGGCACTATAGGGATCTAGAACATTCACCCGCATCTGCGCCGTCAACGGATAGACTTCGCCAAGGTCAAGTTCGGGCATCCGCGATTCAGTGCTGACATTTGAATCATCATCCCATGCCACACGGCTTTGTAGCTTTTTACGCCCAGAAACCCGTTCCATAAAAAGGGTTTTAGGCGTCCATCCAGCATCTTTTAATACCAGATCAGCGTTGGCGCGGCTTTGAAAGCTACTAAAAAAAGCAATAAAACCATCGCTGTCAACGCTGGCGGAAATGCGGGCATCATCTTCGCCAAACTGATAATCAAGATGGCTTTTGGCAAGTAGAATATTGCCCCAGCTAACAGTATAAACCAATCTTGTTGACTGATAGGATGCTGAAGCTGCGCTCGCGCAAAGAGTGAATAAAACCGCTAGGAAAAGCCTATGCATAAACCATTCTCCAAAAAAGACAGGTCATCTTACCTCTGATTTAGATATTCAACCAGACTTCTTCAAGATCATGCATAACGGGCGTGCCATCATGCCGCTTCAAATGAAAAAAGCCGGTCTAATGACCGGCTTTCCTGCGTTAGTGATAGGTGTGCCTTATGAAAACATATCGGTGGTGATACCATTGTACCAACCAATCGATTCTTCATAGGTGGTTTTGCGAACATCGGCACTTTCGCCGCTTTGCGATACAAATTTATCAACCACATCAATCTTTTCTGACCCGGCTTTGTAATTCGCACCAACCTTAATCCCATCATTTGTCGCAATCAGGCTCCAACAGGTATTGGCAAAACGTGGGTTGTAAACACGGCTTCCCGTCAACTCGCCACGGATTGCATTGGCGGCTACCTTAGCCTGACTATTTGCCGAAAATCCGGATTTTGGCATTGATGATGCGACTGATGCATCACCGAGCACGTGGATGTTTGGATCAGCCTTTGACGCCATTGTTGCTGGAATGATTGGCGCCCAATCACCGTCAGTAACACCTGCCGCCATTGCGATTGATCCTGCTCGCTGTGCTGGCACTACACATGCAGCATCAGCTTTAAACGTATCAAGATCAGTAACAATTTCCATGGTTTCATGGTTGACCGACTTGATACCCCCATGAGCATCTGGGCCCAGCCACTCGATCATTCCAGGATAATGTTTTTCCCACCCAGCCATGAAAAGTCCCATTTTTGAGAATTTTTCTTTGGGGTCCAGAACAATAATCTTCGCAGTTGGATTGCGTTCTTTCAATAGATGAGCAATCATCGAAGCGCGCTCATACGGTCCTGGTGGACACCGATACGGGTTTGGCGGAGGCACCATAACAAAAGTACCACCTTTTTTCATGGTGAGAACTTGATTGCGAATTTGTTGAGCTTGCGTTCCAGATGTCCAGCCATGTGGCATACGCCCTTGAGCCTGAGGCGAGTAACCCGCGATACTATCATATTTCAACGCGATCCCTGGTGAAAGGACAAGCTTGTCGTATGACAATTTTCCTCCTGACGCCAAGTTGACTGTTTTCGCAGCACCGTCCACTGATGCAGCCCACTCGTGAACAACGTTGATACGATTATTTACCGCCAACCCATAATAATTATGACCGATCGACCCATATTTGCGGAAGCCTCCGATATAAAGATTTGAATAAAAACAAGTGTAATAACGCTTTGATGCTTCAACCAAAGTAACATCAAGCGCGCCTTTGGAATCCTTTGCTAGATAACGAGCTGCAGTTGCACCACCAGCGCCACCGCCAATTACAACAACTTTTGGAACCGCGCCAAAAGCCAATGACGGCATTGCAAGCCCAAGAGCCGATGTCCCGAACAAGCCGCCAAAGCCGCGTCGTGAAATCAAAGTCATGAAAACCTCCCCTGTTGTTTATCATTTATAATTTCGGGTCACGGCGCAGTACAAGACTGGCCACACCCCTTCCCTTATATAGAGAAAACCATTTTAATTACTAAAATACAACTAAACACTTATATATGTGATATCAGACGCTATACCTGCGTCAGCATGATTATTATTCAGGCAGCGATGAAAAATAAGCCGCAAGCGATATGATTTGTTCATCATCAAGCCTGCCAGCCATCATCTGCATGACCTTATTATCCAGCTCTTTGCTGCGATAGGCCTTAATGATGGCCACAAATTTTTTGGCCTCAATACCATTAATCTGCGGAATGCCCTTGCCTGACTTTTGATGACAGGCCGCACATTCGCCTGCCAGATATTCACCATAGCCAAGATCGGCTTTGGCAATTTGATCGGCAAGATCAGCTTGTGCCGCAGCATTTGAAATGGCACCAAACATCATGGCAAGCGCCAACGCCCAAAGCCTGACCTGCCGCGCGATATGCGGTCGCAAATTGATTTTTCCCATCACCGAAACCCTATAAAATTAAAATTTAATATATGGATTTAAATATATAAATCGAACCGTGGCAAGCAAGCACCACGATATGACGAAACGGTTTTACCGATCTTTCGGCCTAGATATTGAGAAATGAATAAAATTAGGCAATATTGAATTTTGTGTAACGCAGACGCAGTGCCTGTGCCGCCCCCTTTCGGCCAAAGTTCCAGAATGCAGATTGGGCGGCAAAATTACTTGGTATAGGCCCAACCGCTGAACCGAAACATCGCCGTGATAGGGGCATTGTCAAAAAGGAAAATCAGGTGGCAAAATCAAAACCCGATGATACCGAATCCATCGTCCGTAAATTTCAAAAAATTCACGGCGGCACCTTTGATTATTCGAAGGTTGATTACTTCAACCATACAACCAAAGTCATCATCATTTGCCGCCGCCACGGGCCATTCGAACAGCAGCCTCGTCTTCACCTTCGGGGCAGTACGGGTTGCCGCAAATGTATTGCTGAACGTGGGAAATAGATCTGGCGCCGAAGACACAATTTCAAACTTCGATCATCAGTTGCCATCCTGACCGGACGGGTAATTAATTTTGACCTGAGGCCAGATTGATGATGGTCGCCGTTTTATCAAAATGAAGGTCTGCCAACCCGATGCGGCTTAATGAATGTCTTTCATTTGCCCCATTGCGGTTTTCAATTTGGCAATAGTGAAATCAGCAGATTTTGCCGCCTCAAGGATAACTTTCTCGCGCCGGCTAACCAAATCCACCACTGCGGGTATCTGTTTGACCGCAGCTGGCGGGATAAGGACAGCGCCATGCTGATCAGCATGAATGATATCATTTGTCGTGGCGGTTAACCCAAAAACCGTAACTTGACAATCAATATCGACAAGATGAACAAAAGCATGGCTTGGCCCAACCTTGCCACCAATCAGATTAAACCCGCGGGCGCTATCCGGCACATCACGAAATGACCCGTTGGTAACAGCCCCCAAAACACCAAGCCCTTTATGGATATTGGTTTGCACCTCACCCCAAAAGGCACCAACCCCGGGCTGGGGATCAATATCTTGAATAACGACAATGGTTGGCGCTGGCACGGCCGCAACATATTCATAATAAGCAGCGCGTTTTGCAACCATCTGTTCGCTGGTTTCGGGCGATGGCGCGGCAGCCCGAATGGTTGCCGTACGGGCAAAACCACAAATCGGTGGCAGCGCCGGATCAAGACTGAAAAGGTGCGTGGTGGTAAAGCCATATCCGCGCCGTTCGGGAATAATTTCTTCAAGCGCGTTGCAAATGCTGGGGGTATCCCACTTGGTTAAAAGCGCAAGATCATCTTCAGTGATATCGATATCCATCATTTTTCCCTTTTCACAAACTGACCCGTAATCATAACCATTGATATCATAACCAGTGATTTTCAAAACTGGGGTTTTTTAAATATGATTCGACATAAAAAAACCGTACCTGCCAAATCTGGCGGGTACGGGTTTTTCAACAGCGCTTTACGCCCCGATCACGATTACCGCAATCATAGAAAATCATGCTTGATCTTATTCACGCAAAACAGCGGCAGATTTACAAGGTTTCGATGATCCGCTTTGCTTCTTCATAATCGCCTGACATGGCAACGTTTGACGCTTTGGTTGCAACGCGTGCAACAGCAAAGAAATCGGCAATAAAGGCAAGGCCAAGCGTGATATTGGCTTCGATTGATTCGCAAAAACGGCAGGTTGTTTGATAGACTGTGGTTACTGTCATTACGCTCTCCAAAGGGCTTTGACGCGCAAATGATAATCCCGCGAAAAGGATAAGTCCTTTCGATGAACATCAATGCTACCAAAGACCAGTTATTGTTGAATGTTTTTAAAATGAGTCTGGCTGGTACCAGCTCAATGGTGATCAGGTATGCGCGAAGTTGGCAAATGTGAAGAGAGTTTAGCCGCGATGTTTTGGCGCACCTTTAAAAGCGGCTTTACCGCCTGATAGTTGCTGCCTCAATATCGTGATAGGGATTGCCGCCAGCCCATGCTATAAACTAACACTTGCGGGAGATGGCATGGCCGCCCGATGCGTGGCATGAAGTCTGCCAGAGATCAAATTGAGGATGGTGCCAATGTTTGGCAAGCTGATTATTTTCGCCATTCTTGGCGTTTCGCTTTATGCGCTTTTCATTCGGCTGAAAACACGCCTAACCGGGGCGCCGCCACCAGCGCCACAACAAATTGATAAGCGCAGGAAAAAAAACTGGCTTGGCGATGATGTTCGCATTAGCAAAATCCAAATCATCATTAGCGTGCTAGCCGCCCTTTATCTTATATGGGCGATCATCACGCTTTACCGCTAGCATTCCAAACAGTATTTTAAGCAATGACAAAACCAGATAGGCAGGTGATGACAGAAAACAAACTTTGGTCATTTGCACTGACAGTCTACCAGCGTGATTCTGTTGCCCCTGCGTGTCTTGATCTTCAAGAGCAATGCCAGATTGATGTTCCCTTGATGCTATGCGCGGTCTTTGCCTGCCTTCAGGGCAAAGCCATATCGGATGAAGATTTGACGCAGCTTCAGGATCTTGCTGGCCCTTGGCAAAGTGATATTGTACAATCGCTTCGCCACATTCGCACCCAATTGAAAACCGGCCCAAAGCCAGCACCAAATGCGGTGACTGAAGATCTTCGTAACAAGGTCAAAGCAGCCGAGTTGGCCGCCGAAAAAATCCAGCTTGAAATGATGCAGACATGGGTCAGTCAGCTTACCGATGTTGACATGGTTGAGGGCCTGCGAACATTACCAACAATCATTAACACGATAACACGCATTGTGGCGACCAGTAGCAAGGCTGAGATCACCCAGGTTCAGCATGATCACATTCGCGTTATTGCCGCCGCGGCATGCCAAATCAAAGATCTCAAAACAGAAATCATTCAGCCTTAATCAACGCCTGATCCCGTCCAGCGTTTGACTGTTGGCAATTGAATATCAAGAAGGTCAAGTGCGCGCCCAACACTTTGGTTGACCACATCATCCAGCGTTTGCGGCCGGGCATAAAATCCGGGAACTGGCGGCATGATGATGGCGCCGCTTTGGGTAGCTTGATCCATCAGCCTTATATGGCCTGCATGAAACGGCGTTTCGCGAAGCATCAGAACAACGCGGCGGCGCTCTTTCAGGCACACATCGGCTGCCCGCGCGGTCAGCTCTTCATTATAACAATTGGCAATTGCGCTTAGCGTTTTGATTGAACAGGGCGCAACAAGCATGCCATTAGTGTGAAACGAACCTGATGAAATGGCCGCGCCAATATCCTTGTGATTATAAAGATGATCGGCAAGTGCCTTGATCTGGTCAGGCTCGTAATCAACTTCCGCAAGCGCGGTGCGAAATGCCGATGGGGTAATGATGGCATGGGTTTCAACATCATCAACCGCTCGCAGCAATTCCAACGCCCGAATTCCGTAAATAACCCCGGATGCACCCGTAATGGAAATAATCACACGCCGCATTTTTTCATCCTTATTTTTAAAAAAACAATCTGGCGGTGAGTGCCATATTTCCTTTTGCTAGCTGCTTGAAAAATCAACCAGCTCAATTTGATCAATTGAGCGATTAACAGTGCCAGTGATCGCGCCAGACTGTCAATCTTTGACGCGCCGTATGCGCCGCGTTAAAGCTGATTTTGATATGGGGTTTTCGCCACCTAACACACCAATCATCAAGAGCTGATTGTTCGGGCATTTACCGCACCGGTTTAGCCCATTAATTCCCTTTGATTTTCACTTTCGGTAGGACTAGCTTTGCAGGCATGACACCAAACACCCCTTCTTCTGGCATGATTATAAACTGGCTGATCCTGATCACACTTGGCGTTATCTGGGGCGCTAGCTTTCTTGGCGTGGAGCTTGCCCTTACCGGATTTGGCCCGATAACGCTTGCCGCGGGCCGCGTATCAGCGGCAGCATTGATCCTGCTTGTGATCACGCTTGTCTATGGCGATGGCTTGCCACGGTTTCAAACAGCGACCGACCGGCGTATCTGGCTTCACAGCCTTGGCATGGCGCTGTTCACAAATGCCATTCCCTTTTGCCTGCTATCATGGGGTCAGCAGGTTGTAACCTCTGGATTTGCCGGTATCAGCATGGCGGTGGTGCCATTGTTTGTTTTGCCGCTGAGTCATTTTCTGGTTCCGGGCGAATTAATGAGCAGGATCAAAATCATTGGATTTCTGTTTGGTTTTGCCGGTGTTGTGCTGCTTATTGGTGGCGATAAGATTTTAGCCAGTGCCACACCATCACCCTTGATGTTCACAGCCCAGCTTGCCTGTGTCACCGCCAGTAGCTGTTATGCTATTGGCAGCATCATCACACGGCTTTGCCCACCGGTCAGCGCGCTATCTTTTGCCGCGGCTGGATTGACGCTTGGCGGCATTGTTCTAATCCCTGTCGCGCTTTTGATCGAAGGCGTGCCAGATGCATCCTTTGGTACTGCCTTTGCCGGTCTCGCCTATCTGGCGGTTTTTCCAACGGCGATTGCCACTATTTTGCTAACCATTCTGGTTCGGCGCGCAGGGCCGCCATTTTTATCATTGGTCAATTATCAGGTGCCAGTCTGGGCGGTGGTCATTGGCGTGCTTGTTCTTGATGAGGCCCTGCCAGGTCATTTCCTGATCGCGTTGGCCGTCATCTTGACCGGATTGTTCATTGCACAATTCGGGCGACGCCGCATCAACGCTGAGCGCATGCCAAAGCCGTCAACAGGCACGGTATAAAGTTTCAAACGCCAA
>ERZ802830.1318-NODE-1318-length-23788-cov-6.45224_pt1 | contig 23788 bp, 24 predicted proteins | sample MGYA00345654_ERZ802830 | MGnify/ENA primary metagenome ERZ802830 (study PRJEB30503, sample SAMEA104212375) | marine metagenome | biome: Westerlies Biome; feature: [SRF] surface water layer (ENVO:00010504) within the epipelagic zone...; material: water...
TAGCACAAAAGCTCGCTACGCTATCCCGCAGCTGACCAATCGTCTCGCCATGTCCAAAATCGAAATCAGGTACTAGGTACATTGTATAAATCCGCTCACCCTTTTGCGGTCCATGATAGCCGATATCCGATATTGCTCTGCGACGAATTTGAAAGCAGGAAGGACGGTGTGATGGTCACCTCGACAATGGCTTTCGCTACCACTCTTGGACAAGTGCTCAGTAACAACCCAAGGAAGGTCTACGGTACAGACCGTGTTTGCTTCGATCGCGCAGTTCAGCTTGTGCTTGCCTTCCTGGGTTGGCCTCTCGGTTTGGCCTCTCGAGGTGGCCTACTAAAGCAACCCCTGCTTCTGGGTCCAGCTCAGGGTCTGATCAAGTGCCTTGGCTAATTTGCTGATCAGTTCATCGATTTGCGGTTCGGTAATGATAAGCGGTGGACAAATTGCCACGGCATCGCCGAGATTACGCAGCACCAGACCCCCTTCATGACAGGCATTCGAACAGTACGCACCCACGCCATCGCTGGGCTTAAACGGTGTGCGCGGCTCCCGGCAGCGAACGAGTTCCAGAGCCGCGATTAGCCCCTTGCCTCGCACTTCGCCAACGAGCGGGTGATCGGCAAAAGATTGCAAACGCTGCTGCAGGATGTCGCCCATTTTTTCGGCGTGCTCGAAAAGCGACAGCTCTTCCATGATCTCTAAATTACGCAGCGCCACGGCTGCACAAACCGGATGACCTGAATAGGTAAACCCATGGGAGAAGTTACCGAGCTCACCCGAACGATCTGCGAATGCTTCATACATACTTTCCGGTATCAGCACGGCGCTGATCGGCAAGTAGGCAGACGAAAGCGCCTTGGCAATACTCATGGTGGTTGGGCGGATGTCCATGGACTGTGCGCCAAATGGCTTACCCGTGCGCCCGAAGCCGCAGATCACCTCATCGTCGATAAAGGCAATATCGTACTTGTCGAGTACCTGCTGAATACGTGGATAGTAATTTTCCGGAGGTACGATGACCCCACCCGCCCCTAAAATAGGTTCTGCAATAAAGGCAGCTACCGTTTCCGGCCCTTCGGCTTCGATCATCTGCTCAAGGTCATCTACCAATCGCTGCAGAAAGTCACTCTGTGATTCTCCAGGCATTCCTTCACTGTAGTAATGCGGTGACGTGGTGTGCAGGATGCCGGGCATGGGCAGGTCAAAGGCTGCATGAAAGGGAGGCAGACCTGTTAGTGAGCCACTAGCAATGGTTACCCCGTGGTATCCGCGTTTGCGAGAAATGATCTTTTTCTTTTCCGGCCGACCAAGCGCGTTGTTGTAGTACCAGATCAGCTTAATCTGAGTGTCGTTAGCGTCGCTGCCTGAGAGCCCAAAAAACACCCTGCCGGCATCGAAGGGCGCCATTTTCTTTAGCTTGTCAGCCAACAACACAGAAGGCTCATTTGTACGGCCTGCAAATAACTGTGAATAATTCAGCTTTCGCATCTGGTCATAGGCCACCTTGGCCAACTCCTCCTGACCATAGCCAATCGCCGTACACCATAGGCCTGACATACCTTCGAGATATTGCTTGCCCTTATTGTCCGTGATGTAAACACCGTCGGCACTCTCCAGCACCATGGGACCATGCTGCTGGTGTTGTGCAAGATTCGTAGAGGGGTGCAGCAAATGCCGCAGATCCATCCCCTCTACTGATTGATCGGGGTATTCGTTGTGGGTTGCAAACCTTGAAATCTCAGTCATTTATTTTCTCCCGACAAGTGTCTAAGCCAAATCTGACTTCGCTAGTCAAATCAGTGATCTGGCACTGAGCGAAAACTCTTCCATTACCGCATCGGCATAGTCGATGCGCCCGGTCAGAGTTTGCGGATCACCATGACACAGGTGCAGGCACGCCTCTGCCATATGCTCGACCGGCGTTACTCGATCTTCATTGCTTTCATTGATTAACTTGTGATGCATGACTCCTGGTGTTGCCACCAAGCCCGGTGAAATCACATTAACGCCAATGCCCTCGTCGTAGACTTCTTGCGCTAGGCCCGTGGTAAATCGTTCTAGGGCGGCCTTACACATGCCGTAAACCGTGCCGCCTCTGCCTTGCATGGTTTTCTCAGGGTGCAGGGCAGCATGTGAAGACACATTGAGTATCCAGCCTGACCCTCGCTCCCGCATGCCTGGCAATACCAGCTGTGCCAGCTCAAACGGAGCCCATACCTGCACATCCATCATCAATCGAAAGCGCTTTTCTGGGAAATCGGTCACTGGGATAAAATAGGTAATGGCGGCGTTGTTAACCAAAATATCAACAGCGCCATAGGCTTCCATAGCGGCATCCACCAGGCGCTGTCGATCCTCCGCCAGAGCTAGATCCGCTTTAACGGCGATAGCCTCACCACCCGCTGCCACGATATCGGCGACGGTTTCATTGATCGATCCCGGTAGGTAGTGGTCTCCACCCGCTACTGTTCGGGCCGAGACTACGACCCTTGCACCTTCCATGGCATAACGTCGCGCTAGCGCGTCGCCAATCCCTCGGCTAGCGCCGGTAATGACCGCTACCTTGCCGGCTAACACACCGTTCCTATCTAATGCTGACATCTTGCCGCCCCTTCGTTACTCGCCTTGCTGAGAGTATGACAGTCGTTGCACCCGAGATCCCAGTCCGGTGAAAATCTCATAAGCAATGGTTTGTGCTTGGCTCGCAACTTCCTCAACGGACAAATGAGGGCCAAAGATTTCGACCCAATCGCCCTCGTCAATCTCACAGGTCATCGCCGTTTCATCCGCTAGCTCAACAACCAGGGAATCCATACTGATACGACCGACGATGGGCAGTCGGTAGCCCTGAAAAAAGACATGGCCCTGGTTGGACAGCAGGCGGGGCACGCCATCGGCATAGCCCGCGCCGATGGTTACCAAACGACCGGAGCCGCTAACGCAATGAGTGCTGCCGTAACCTACCGTGGCGCCGGCACTCACTCGACGCACCTGCATCACCTCGGCCTCGAGCGTGGCGACATTGGCAAGTAGCTGCTTTGCCGCCGGCGTATCGGTCTGGGTGTGGGGATTGACTCCGTAAAGCCCCAGACCCAGGCGATCAACGCAGCCTTCCTGCTCGCTTTGCAAGAGTGCCGCTGTCTTCACTTGATCCGTCAAAACCGCGGCACTGTTATTCAAACTCGCCAAAATATCCGGATGATGTTCGCGCAATGTGGCGAAGCAGTTGTCAAAGCGCTGGGTCTGCTGCAAGCGCAGGGTGTCGCTCCATTCGTCCGCCCGAGCAAAATGCGTCATGAGAAGCTCAAGCTGCAAAGCTGGCAGTTGCGACAGGTCGTCATCCCAAGACATGCCAAGCCGATGCATGCCCGTGTCGATGTGTAAGGCGGCGGCTTGGCGGGTTGGGGACCAGAGTTCACATTGCTGTCGGGTATTGAGAACCGGAGTCAACTGATAGGTCTTTAGGTCGTCAAGGGTTTGTCTTGTCGCCCCGGCGAGCACGTAGATGTGGACATCGGGTAACAGGCTGCGCACTTGCACCCCTTCTGCGACGGTAGCCACAAAGAAGCGCCGGCACCCCTCCTGGTACAGTCGACTTGCCACGAAGTGCATTCCGAGACCGTAGCCATTGGCCTTGACGACGGCAGCCGACATATTTGCAGGCATGCTCTGTGCGCCTCGCCGACGCAGCTGATGAAAATTTTCTGCTAGCGCATCAAGGTTGACCTGTAGGCGAACGCTGCTCATGGGCGTTGCGGATTGCTAGGCAGCACGTTACGGCGTCAGAGTATTGATATAGGCGACGACGTCACGGTAGTCGGTCTCCGTGGACAGCGCGTACATCATTGCTTTCATTTGCCGGCCACCATGGTCGCCTGGTGCATACCCGCGCTTGCCGGTTGCAAACTTCTGCAGCTGGTCCACCAAGTACCAATCGCTTTGTCCAGCGAGTCTGGGTGCAGCCATCGTCTCTAGTCCTTGGGCAGCATCGCCGTGACAGCTGATACAGGTGCTGTAGAGACTTTGCCCTCGCAGGACATCGCCCTGAACGGTGGGAGCCACGGCTTTATCCGGCAAGGATTCGATATAGGCGACCAAGTTCTCCAGCGCTGCCAACGACGACAGCCTAGGCCCCTTCGCCATCGCTGCCATCTGACGACCCTTGGCGTCACCCGGCGCCGTACCACGCGCGCCAGATTGAAAATTCTGCATCTGCTTAAGTAGGTAAAAGCCGTGTTGGCCCGCCAGTTTTGGCCCACTCATGCCTTGATTACCTTGGCCAGCAGCCCCATGACAAGAGGTGCAGACTGGATACAGGCGGGCTCCCGCGGCCGCATCAGATGCCTGGCATATCGATGCGGCGATTAGCGTGCTAAATATGAAGAGCAGCGCTGTCAGTGGTTGGAGCCTACGCGCACTGAACTGACAGTCCAGCTGGCCACTATTTTTTTGCCCAAGTGATCCCACAACTACTCCAAACTTCCAGAACATTTCGAATCCCTGCGCCCTTTTGCCAGATAACAAACTATAGTCTGGGATATAGAGCACTGCACCCTGGGCATTGCTCAACAAAACTTGGCATAACTGGGAAACGCTATGGCACATATCTCTCATTCAACCACTAGCGGTAGCATCGTCACGCTGATACATGATTCAGAAGTGCTCAAGAATAACCCCCTTGGTGATCCTAGCCGTCGGCGCGTCTCGGTCTACTTGCCCGCGGCTTATGACAATGTACGCAACGCTTCTCGCCGCTATGTGACGCTTTACGATCTCGCTGGTTTTACGGGCAGCGGCTTGAGCCATCTCAATTGGCGTAACTTCGATGAGAATCTGCCCGAAAAGCTCGACCGGCTGATTGGCAGTAAACGCATGCCCCCAGTCATCGTGGTGTTTCCTGATTGCTTTACCCGCCTGGGAGGAAATCAGTACATCAATTCTTCAGCCACTGGTCGCTATGCAGATTATCTGAACCAAGAAATAGTCCCGCTAATCGACAGTGAATTTCGCACCTTGGCTGATGCCGGTCACCGTGGCTGCTTCGGAAAATCATCCGGCGGATTCGGTGCCATGCGCATGGGCATGGGCCATTCGGATATTTGGGGGGCCATCGCAAACCATTCCGGCGATGCCCACTTCGATTTTGTGTATGGTGCTGAGTGGCCGGCGGTTCTCACGCATTTGCAGGGCTTTGCAAAACCAGCCCTAAAGAAAGGCAAGCAGTCTGTTGCATCCCAGCTCGTACCTGGTGAGGACGACGGGAGAGTGCAGGGGTTTTTAGAGTACGTTGCGAAGATTCCGCCTAACGGGGAAGCTCCGCTGTCCAGCAGAGACATCATGACCCTTATGCTGCTGGCGATGGCTGCGACCTACGACCCTGAGCCGGCGGCACCCAACGGTTTTTATCTTCCGTATGATCTTCATACCGGAGCGCGCATAGAGGCGCGCTGGCGGCAGTGGTTAAAGCATGACCCGATCAACATGGTGCGGGCGAACAAACGTCGGCTGGAAAAACTTCGGGGTCTCTACATTGATTGCGGCTGGCGCGATCAGTTCCACATTCACTTTGGCTCGAGACAGCTTTCCATGCAGCTCACCGAACACGGCATCGATCATCGCTACGAGGAATTTTCTGGCACGCACTCCGGGATCGATCATCGCATGGATATCAGCCTGCCGTTCCTTGCAAAGGCTCTATCACCATGACTACTGACGGGATCAGGTGCGAGGCAGAGCCTGGCGTAACATGACATCCAATGGCGTGAGCTTTTCGATTTCCAGCAATCGCAACGCCTTATCGACCTGAATATCATCGTCGTGATCAAGCACACCCAGCATGGCACGAGTCACCGGCGGGTCGGCCATAAATAGCTCCAGCAACCATGCCATGGTGTACCCCAAAAATATCGGTATGGATCGGACCTTGGTGGAGTTTCCCAACACCTGAGCTGCCCGAACGTAGAGTTGCGCCCGGGTTAGGCTTTCTGGGCCGGCCAAATTCATGCCGCCCTCGAGCCCCAAACGCGCAGCACTACAGATCGCTTCTATTACGTCGTCTGCAAAAATAGGCTGTTCCAAACTGCTAGCTCGAAACGTAAAGGACGTTGAGAGACGCGCCCGTTTCGCCAGCATTTTGGTGGTGTAGTCACGCTCACCAATGACCATGGGTATGCGTAGCGTGCAGGCCGGTGTGGCACTTCGATATAAAATTCGCTCCGCGCGCCCCTTGGAGGCAAGACAGGGATTGGAGGAAGACGGCTTCGCACCCAATATCGATAAGTACGTAATATGCTCTACCGATGTGCCCTTGAGCGCGCGCGATAAGGAGGTGCAGCTGGCCTCGTGAGCCTTTGCATAGGTGGCGTCCTTGGTCGCCTTCAAGATCCCAACGAGGTGCACGGCAAATTGTGCACCGTACGCTGCTTGTCCTAGCAGCATCGTTTCAGAGTAGTCGATCACCTCGATGCGCAACTTGTTGTTGAAGTTGACCGCCTGGGAAAGTTCTCGCTCTGCGCGTGTACTGCGCACCACGGCCGTTACATCCGCTCCTTCGGACAGCAATTTGCGAATCAGGCGCTGACCAAGATTGCCGTTAGCGCCGGTTATGAACCAACTCTCAGGCAGCTGCTCTTCTTCGTACGACGCTTCGTCCTCGGCACCTGTTTCTGGATCAAGGCCCGCATCTTCGATGACCTTCTCGTCTGATTTTTCCGGTGCTGTTGTCGGATCTTCTGCCATCGTTCCTCACCAGGTCTTAGACGCGTATCGTCCAATTAACTTCGAGAGATGATACATTGTTATTACCTTATGCTTCGAAGTCTGCTTAGGAAATTTGTCGATGCAAAAGCTTCTATCCTTATCGCTTAGTCCCGTGCCGCTCTGGGTTGCCGGCGCCATGCTGCTTAGCTCCTGCGGCGCTCCATTGGGGCCGATACCCGGGGGAAAGCTGCAAGGAATTACAGAGCCCTGGCCAAAGGATTGGAGCCATGCAGAGGAGGTGGAGAACGTGCTGCTTGAAACGAATCCAACAGACCCCTATTCCGTTACGATTTGGGGGCTCGGTATTGAGGATTCATTCTTTGTCGGGGCATCAAAACGCTCAAACCAATGGGCAGAAAATTTAGAAAAGGATCCGAGAGTCGTTCTCGACGTCGATGGCGCACTGTATCGGGCTCTTGCCAAGCGCGTAACAAATTCCCAGACCAATGATGAAGTCGCTCAAAAATTCATCGCCAAGTATGATCTCGATCCGGACGCGCTTAAGGGAGAGGGAGCGTTTTATCAATTGACTGCCGCACCCGACTAGGATGCATCTAGCCAATAGGCGAGGCTGATATCCCAGTAGGGAACCTGCTCGCAACATGAACTTAGAAAATCACACTTCAAAACAACTTCCGTTGACCACCCAAAGATCATTTGTGAACGCCGCCAACAGCTTGACCATGATCAGGCTGGTGTTGGCACCCGTGCTAGGCTGGAGCATCACCCACGGTCACTGGTGGCTCGCTGCATTCACCATGGTTGGCGCCATTGCGTCCGATGTATTCGATGGCAAACTCGCCAGGAGCCAGGGCACCGCATCTTCGTTTGGAGGCTTTTTTGATCACGCCACCGACGCTATTTTTGTCAGCACCGGCGCCTGGGCACTGGCTGCGGTTGACCTGATTAACCCATGGCTATGGCCCTTTATTGGCATCGCCTTTCTTCAGTACACGTTGGATTCAAACTCACTGCGCGGCCACCAGCTGCGCACAAGCAAACTAGGCAGATACAATGGCATCGGGTACTACGCGCTTGTCAGCACCGCCGTCGGCTACCAAGCGCTTCTCAGCACCACCCTGCTCAGCCCTGACCGGCTGCCCATGCTGCCGGAGCTACTGAGCACCTTGAAAAGCGCTCTTGGGGCAGCAGCATGGCTATTGCTGGTCAGCACACTCATCTCAATGGTCGACCGTTTACGGCATGTCATCGTCCACCGCTAGGACGCGCACTAGCCGCTTTTGGCGTTGGCTTGATCGAAGAGCTCAGCGTTGGCTTTCGGCAGAAAAACCACGCCTATCGCCGCATTAAACAGCACAAAGAATGTGTGCATGATAAGGCTAAACACGCCTACCTCGGGAAACTCTGGGAAAAGCACGGTCCACAGCAGCAGCGCTCCTGCATGAAACGGCAGCGGTAGTGCGGCGGCGAGGAAGATCACGGGCAAAAAGGCAAGCATCTGCCCGAATCCAACATCGACGTTAAACAGCTGCAGCGCGAAGGTATAAACCATTACTGCACCGAGCAGATTTGGCGCCTTGAAAAGCAGCAGCAACAAATAATGAATGGGGCGCGCCTGACGAAACGCGCGAAATATCTGGGCATCACGGATTTTCGAGAATTCTCCAAAAACTCCCTTAAAAAAGAGAATGTGAATGGGTAGGTAACAAACTGCGACAGCGAAAACCGTGGGCAAAATTAGATCTAAACGAATCTGAGAAGATGCCTCTTGAACCAAGCTGTAATAAATCAACACGCCAATGCCTGAAAAAAACAACAGCTGATAAATCTCCATCAGACCGAGCATTACCATGGTGGACAGTGCCTGCCATCCAGGTACGTCGTGGCGTCTGGCGAGATAGAGGGACATCGCACCCTTACCGACCTGTTCGTTGACCAGGGACAAAATATAGGCGCTGGCGCGAATCGGCAGCACCTGCACCAGGCGCAGCTGAGGCGCATTGAACCAGCGAATAGCGCGCCAACTTGCGTGAGAGTCGACACTAAAGAAAAACAGCGAATAGGGGATCATCACCATTAACCAGGCCGTCCAATCCGCATCCTGGAAAAAGCGCAACAAATACTCTGCGACGGTCAGGCCTTCCCGGGCGGCGGTGGCTTCTGTCCGATTAAAAACCAAGTAGAAGCACAGTAATGTCAACGCCCAGGTTCCTACTTTAAAGAGCCAGCTCAGACCGGTTTTTGGTTTCTCTCCAGCTGTTCGCTCAGTAACGTCGGACATGAGTTCTCCCAGAAATTTCGTTTGCATGCAGCAGCGGCGTTATCGACTAACCCGCTGTGCAATGTCATGGTTGCGCTCTTTCTCTAGGTCAAGCCGCCGCTGCGTAAGTCAGCGACCTAAATTCAGAGCTGAAGGGATGCCAAAATCCTGGCATACGCTGCGTTAGGCAGAATCCGGTGAGATCTGCTTCAGGTGCCATCCAGCTATGTGTGCCTGCCAGACCGCCCCAATGGTACTCGCCCAGGGCTGCTGGAGGGTCATTGGGCTGAAGTTTGTTTTTAACGGCGAAGCCCAGTCCAAAAACAGTACCCGGCATAGCCCACATGGGAAAGGCGACCTGTACCCCATCAGCCAAGTGATTGCTGCGCATCAATCTCAGAGTCTCTGGCTTGAGTAATTGCGCTCCAGACCATTCCCCTTCGTTAACGATCATGCGTAAAAAGGCTGAGTAATCGGCTACGGTAGAAACGAGTCCACCGCCGCCACTCAACATTTTCGGGCGGGCACGATAGGGCCCCGTAATCACATCGTCTGCCTTGTTTAAGCCAGGCTTCATCGGGTCGAATAAATCCTCCGGTGAATACATGGTAATCAGGCGATGTGCTTTTTCTTGTGGAACCCAGAAATCTGTATCCACCATGCCCAGCGGATCAAAAATACGCTGTCGTAAAAACGCATCAAACGATTGGCCTGAGAGCACCTCGACCAAACGAGCACAGACATCTGTTGCGAAAGAATACCGCCAGCTCGTCCCCGGTTCGAAAGCCAGGGGTAGTTTGGCGATGCCGGCGCAAAGCTCCTCTAGGTCGATATCTTTTTCACCAAGACCGTTAACGCCACCGTTCAAATAGCATTGATCGATAACAGAATCAGGTTCGACAAAGCCATAGCTAAGACCGGCGCTATGACTGAGCAAATGCCTAATGCTGATCAAATTTTTTGCTGGGTGGACGTCTGCTGCCGTCGTCGCGTCTGGCTGCAACACCTGTAAATCACCAAATTCTGGTATGAATTTGGCTAACGGGTCGTCTAAATCAAACAGACCTTCCTCTTGGAGCATCATTAGGGCAACCGAGGTCACCAGCTTAGTATTCGACGCCATACGATAGATTGCATCGTCTCGCAGCGGCTCGCGGGTCTCGAGATCCATGAATCCAAAGGTCTGATGGTCCACCAGATCCGTGCCTTTAAAAACCGCAGTAGCACAACAGGGCAAGATGCCTGCGTCGACATAAAACTGCATCCGCTGATGCATCTCAGAAAAGTTGTACTGTGATTCTTTGATTTCCATGGCTCCCCTTAATCACTGTCGTATATGGCGTGTTAGGGCTATCGCCTAACGGTAAATTCCGTCAGCAGCTGATAAAGAGTGACAACGCCCTCAGTCACATTCTCAACGCTGATGCGTTCGTTGTTTCCATGCACACCCGTAAACTCCGATGGCGCAAAGACAAAGGGCGAATAACCATAGCTGGTGATGCCCAAGTCCCGGAAAAAGTGCGAATCGGTAAAGCCACCGGCAACCGTCGGTATCAGTTGTGCTCCGTGCTGTTCGCGCGCCACTTTTTCTATGGCGCGGAAAAGCGGCGTATCCGTGCGACTGGTTGCTGGCGTGAAGCCCATTATTTTTTCGATCACAATTTGTTCATCGTTAATGATTTGTCTGAGCTGGGCCAGAAATTGTTCTGGGTCTTGATCCGGCAGAAGTCGGCAATCTAGCTCTGCAGACGACTCTGCCGGCACGACGTTGATTTTGCTGCTACCGGTCAGCCGCGTAATTGAGCAGGTGTTACGAAGTAGGGCGTGGGCACCAGGATTCTGCAAACGCAGACCCAGAAGATAATTAGAGTCGTTAGCGGCTTGAGCAATACTCGCGTATTGGCCACGATTAGTGGCATCTTGATAGGGGGCAAGCCCCTCAAACATTGCCGCAACTGCGGGCACCACATTGACGGGAAATTCGGTTTGCCGGACGCGCTCCAGCCCGCGTATCAGGCGAGTCACCGAGGTGGTGACCTGGGGCGCTGAACCATGTCCGGGCCGCCCCGAGGCGGTCAAGCGCAACCATAGTGGCACTTTCTGTGTAACCTCTACCATCACGGCTACACCCTGTTCAAAGCGCCGACCGGAGCCGCCTTCATTTAACAGATAGCCCACATCAGCGAACAGCTCTGGACGATTTTCGACCAACCAGCCAGCCCCAAAAAAGCCTCCGGCCTCCTCATCTGCCGTGGCCATGTACCAAACATCGCGATTAAGGGGTTGTTCGCTAGCAGCCAAGGCCAAAAAAGCCTGCAGCTGAACAATGCCAAGGCCCTTCGTGTCGATCGCTCCGCGGCCGTAAATATAGCCATCGACCTGTTCACCGCTGAGCGGATCCACTGACCAGTGAGCGGCGTTGGCGGGAACCACATCGATATGGTGGAGCAGCACGAGAGCTGGCTGGGTATTACCATCGGCATCTGGCGTACCGCGTAGCCTCGCCCACAAATTACCGCGACCCGGTGCAGATTCGACGCTCTCGTATGGGATACCAGCTTGATCCAGCAAATTGCCCAAGTAAGCGACCCCCCGAGACTCGTTCCCCGGTGGATTGATGGTATCTACTTGGAGATAACCTACTAAGTTCGGTGCTGCCTGCTGCACAAAGGGCTCTATATCTATCGCTCGCGCCGTCATCGACGCGATGAGCAGCAACAATGTGCCACAGGATAGAAGCCGCGTTTTACGCTTCTTCATATCGCAAAGGGTCCTCAGCAAAAAATAGGAAAGGCGAAATATCTATCGCAGACGATGCCGAAGTCGCCATAATCTGGCAACCCAAATAGTTGGAGTATTCCGTGAAGATTTCTACCCTGATCAATTATGCCGGCGGATTCAAAGAGGCCGTCGCAGAGATCAAAGACCTAGAGCAAGCCGGTCTGGACGTTGTCTGGGTGCCTGAGGCCTATTCCTTTGATGCCCCGTCAGCCATGGGCTATTTGGCGGCGCAAACCCAGCGCGTCACCATCGCATCAGGAATTTTGCCGATATACAGCCGCACCCCAAGCCTTCTGGCGATGACCGCAGCCGGCATCGATTACCTGTCAGATGGTCGTGCCATGCTGGGTCTTGGCGCTTCGGGGCCGCAGGTCATTGAGGGCTTTCATGGCGTCCCCTATGTTGCCCCGGTGGCCCGTACCCGGGAAGTTATTGAGATTTGTCGGCAGGTTTGGCGCCGCGAAAAAGTTCAGCACATGGGTGACCACTATCAAATTCCCTTACCGCAGGATCGGGGTACCGGCTTGGGCAAACCTTTGAAGCTGATTAATCACCCCGTGCGCAGCGACATCCCGATTGCCATTGCCTCCTTAGGGCCGACAAGTGTGGCTGCTACGGCCGAACTCGCCGATGCTTGGTTGCCCGCGTTTTATACTGCGGAGGCTGCAGACGCCGTGTGGGGTGATTCACTACGCAAGGGTGCCAAGTTGCGAGACAGCAGTCGTGCGCCCTTGGACGTCTACGCTGGCGGCACCGTTGCCATTGGCGATGGCACAGAACCTCTGCGCGACAGGGGCCGGCCCGGAGCAGCCCTCTATGTTGGCGGCATGGGCGCTCGCTCGAAGAACTTCTATAACGATATTTTCGCCAAAAGCGGGTACGAAGCTGAGGCAAAAATTATCCAAGACCTATATTTGGCTGGCGACAAGAAAGCCGCTGAAGCGGCCATTCCCGACGACTATCTGGCGAAAAGTTCGCTGATTGGACCCGAGGGTTTCGTGAAAGAGCGGCTCTACGCCCTGCGCGAGTCCGGAGTAACGTCTCTGAACGTCAGTTTTGTTGGCACCGATGCGGCGCAAAGGACCGCTCAATGCGAGGCTCTGCGAAATCTGGTTGATTCGCTCTAAGCAAAATAGAGAGGGCCGGAGTCTAAGCGTCCCGCAGACGGATTAAGCCTTCTTGTACGGTTGACGCCAGCAGTTCGCCGGATTGAGAGAATATGTTGCCCCGAGCAAAGCCCCGGGCATGGGACGCGCTGGGTGAATCTATCGCGTAGAGAAGCCACTGATTGAGCTCTATGGGCCGATGAAACCACATCGCGTGGTCTAGACTGGCGACCTGCATACGCTCGCGCTTAAAACGCCCGCGATGGGGCAGGCGAGCTGTGCCGATCAACACGTTATCTGACTCAAACACCAGAAGGCTTGCGGCGACCAAGTGCTCTGACGGGGCGCGGCCTGTTGGCTTAAACCAGACAAATTGCTCCGGCGGTTGAGGCGTATCCGACTGTAGTCGGCGAAACTCGTGGCGCCAGGTCACAAAGGGCGCATCAAAGAGCGCTGAAGGTATTTTTTCTTCCGGCGGTGGCGTTAGGTCTGGCATGTCAGCTTGATGATCCAACCCGGATTCCACCACCTGAAATGATGCGTCCATATTGAATATCGCTTCGCCACGTTGGGTCACAAGAATTCGGCGCATCGCAAATGATCTGCCGTCTCTTGCCCTCTCTACGCGGATCACCGCTGGCACCCTTGGATCGCCCGGACGCAAAAAGTACCCATGCAAGGAGTGCACCCGCAAATGCGTCTCGACTGTCCGACCCCCAGCCATCAAGGCTTGAGCCATTATTTGGCCACCGTAGAGGCGTCCCTGTCGACCCTTTGGGTGCTGGGCACGGAAGATGTTTTCTTCGATTTGCTCTAGATCCAGCAGCCCGAGCAGTTCTTGTAGCTTTTCGCCTGTTTTCACGATGAACCTTGGTCAGGCCTCATAGAACTATTCGCCACAGTAGGGCCCGTAAAGCGGGTGATCGTGCAGTGTGCGACGGCGACCCGCGAGATCAACAATATCTGGATAGTTCCACAGTAAATTGATCGACAAATCACTTTGATCAACTGGATTCGATAGAGCATCGATCATTACCTGTGCGTCTTCCTCGATCCAAAGGTCTTGGGGGATAGCGCAAAGCATTTCCATCACCGCCTTGATGACTTCGTCGTCGGTTACGCATTCTGAGGTTGCTTGCAGGGCCCACCGCCAAATCTCCTCGCTGTCGAGTGCCTGCTGGTGCCATGCTCGTAACTTGGAGATAATTTCATCGCGCTGCAGTATGACCATGATCGATAAATTCCGTAAATTCGCTCAGCTATTGTCACCAGATTCTACCGATAATGGGCAGCAGATACTTCGCTTGGAGATAGGACTAAGCGATCGCCGCCGCCAACGAGACAACCAGCATGTTGAACTATAAGTCTCTGCCCAGTGACGCCTGCGAGTTCCGATTTATACACAGCTCAGGACCGGGTGGTCAGCATGTCAACAAAACCGCCACGGCTGTTGAGCTTAGGGTATCGATCGATTCAATATCGTTAGATGCTTACGCATTACGCCGACTGCGAAAGCAGCAGGCCAAGCGGATTAGCAAGGAAGGCACACTCGTTGTGCAGGCCAGCAGCCATCGATCACAATTGAAAAACCGCCAAGAGGCCCTTGATCGCGTTAACGGTTTTATTAAGGAGGCTAAGACGCGTGAGAAACCACGCATAGCAACCCAGCCAACGCAGTCCTCAAAGCGCAAACGGGTAGACCAAAAAAAGAAACACGCCTCCACCAAGAGGCAGCGCCAGCGGCCAGACTGGTAGCGGTAGCAACCAGTCGTAAAAGGAGAAGCGGCCAGACTGGTAGCGGTAGCGACCAGTCTCCGGGTGAGAGACTAATCGCCGGCGAGTTCCCGCTGCACCAAAAAGTCCACGACGTCGAGCATGGCTTCGTTGGAGCCAGCCATCTGACCGCCGACTCGGTACTTGCCATTCACGATCATGACCGGCACTCCAGTAATACCGTACGCTCGCCCCTTCGCTTGGGCCTGCATAACTCGGCTTCGCACAAAGAAAGAGTTAAAGGATTTGGTGAATTCGGCAGCGGGTATTTCGGCATGTTCCAGAAACAAAGCCGCCATAATGTCTTCGTCACGAAGGTTCTTCGGCTGCTTGTGAATGGCCTCAAAGAGAGGCTCATGCATCTGCGCGGATACATTTAGTATTTCAGCGGTATAAAACGCCTGTGCCATCAACGCCCAGTCAGCTGAAAATACGGCGGGTAGACGGTTAAACACCGCCTGCTCGGCCTTACCTTGTTCCCAGAGCTTGAGGAGTGGGTCAAAGCTGTAGCAGTGAATACACATGTAGGAGAACACTTCCACCACTTCAACTTTTGGCGGTTGCTCTCCTTCAAGTCCGGTCTTAACGGGAATGTCGATGGCCTCATAGTGAACGCCTTCAACATAGTTTTCGGCGGCAATCGGCGCGGACAGCGTCATTGATACGATCAGCGCCATCAGACTTTTGAGCAGTGTTCGATTCAACATATCGACGACCCCATAGGATGCCTAGTTAGTTTAGGCCACTGATGTAGTCAGACAAAACGGCGATTTCACGATCCGACAAACCTTTCGATACTCCGCGCATCATGCCGCCGTAAACCTCGTCAGATTTACGATTTCCCTCGCGATAGGCGACCAGCTGAGCGGCGGTATAAGCAGAGGACTGGCCGCTGACGCGTGGGAATCCGGCTTGGGCATTCCCAGCACCGGTGGGGCCGTGACAAGAACTGCAGGCAGCAACTCCTTTCTCCGCAATCCCGCCCTTGTAGATACGCTGGGCCAACTCAATGTCTGTGTCGCTACCGGTGGCTTCTGCCGCCTTAGCCGGCAGGCTCGCGTAGTAGGCTGCTAGGTCGTCGAGATCTTGCTCGCTTTTGCCCACGAGCTGCGCAGTCATTAATGCCACATCTCGCTCACTGGACTGAAACATCTTCAGTTGGCGCGCGAGATAGCGTTCGTTTTGCCCAGCCAGTTGTGGATAGGATGGATCAATGGCTGTAGCCCCATCTTGACCGTGACATGACGCGCACACCATGGATTGAGCCTTGCCAGCTTGGGCATCACCAGCGGCAAGGGTTTGCACTGACGAGATGCCAAGAAGCAGGGCGATACCTACAGTAAAAATCCTCAATTTTGCAGCAGCTTTACGAACACTCATTTTCGTTTTCCCTAATTCTTTAACGTTGAAACTGCGCGACGTAACTCAAGGTACGTAGCCAACGACTGAAATAAAAGCTCTCGACCAAGGTCTAGATCGACCATGGCTATGCTATTTCGAAATATCCCCACGAGCGTTAACGGCCGTTTTCAGTTCGTTAACGATGAATCAGTGTGCTCTTGATGCACCCTGAAAGGTTTCTTCATCAGCAGTGATACACTGAGCCCGCAACCAGGGCAGACCTGCTCCTTTGTGGATCCCTAATTACGTGTTTGTACTGGGACTTGAGCAGCCTATTTGGCTTGCAGCGCATAGTAGGGCACGCAACTTCCGCAACCTGAACGCATCTGTGCTAACAAAGCGATGAGATTATATACAAGATGACCCAGAATGTGTCTTTGCCAGAAAGATTGGAGGCCACCTTTTTGACCAGCGCGCCGGATTTGCGGCGTTGTCCACCAATCGTCTCAGCAGAAGTGGCCTTTGCCGGTCGATCAAATGCTGGAAAATCGTCGGTGCTCAACCAGCTTACAGGCAATCGCCGCACGGCAAAGGTCAGCAAAACCCCCGGTCGAACCCAGCTTATGAACTTTTTTGATGTGCGCGGTGGCGGCCGTCTAGTTGACTTACCGGGATACGGCTACGCCAAGGCAGGCAAGGAAGCGCAAAAAAATTGGCAGAACGCGGTGAATCACTACCTCTCATATCGCGATGCCTTAGTTGGCATTGTCCTAGTGATGGACATTAGACACCCCTGTCAGGCTTTTGATGAGCAGCTACTGGACTGGGCCGGTGAAAGCGAGCTACCCATACGTGTTTTGCTCAACAAAGCGGACAAACTCAGCTTTGGGGCGCAAAAACAAACCCTATCTCGTTTGCAGCAACGCTACGCCGATCATGTCACCGCCTCCTTCCAGACCTTTTCCGCAGCGCGTGGCGAAGGCAAAGCTGCGCTGATCGAGCAATTGCTCGATTGGCTAAAGACTCCGGTGGGCGACGAACCAAACGATTCGCCACATAACGTCTAACCCGATCCTAGAGGCCTGTGCGGAGATATTGCTCAGTGTGCCTGATCCCAGTTGTCTCCCACACCCGTATCCACCACCAAGGGCACGCTGAGCGACGCCGCACCGGCCATGCGCTCTACCACGCCGGCGTTGAGGGCTTCCACATCGGTTTGCGCCACCTCAAACACCAGTTCGTCGTGTACCTGCATAATCATTTGGGCCTCAAGACCGCTTACAGGCAACCAGTCTTGCACGCCTATCATCGCTAGCTTAATGATGTCCGCCGCTGTGCCCTGCATGGGGGCATTGATGGCTGTGCGCTCTGCTGCTTGACGCCTTGGTACCGCCTTGGCGTTGATTTCTGGAAGATACAGGCGGCGACCAAATACGGTTTCTACGTAGCCTTGATCGGCAGCTAGAGCCTTGGTCTCGTTCATGTAGCGAAGCACGCCGGGGTAGCGGTCAAAGTAGCGGTCAATATAGTCCGCGGCCAAGCCTCGGGAAATATTCAACTGTTTCGCTAGTCCGAAGGCGGACATACCGTAAATCAGTCCAAAATTAATCGCCTTAGCGCTGCGCCTCTGCTCGTCCGCAACGTCATCTGGTGCAATTCCAAATACCTCTGCTGCAGTAGCCCGGTGTATATCCTGATTTTCGGCAAACGCCTGGGTTAAGCCTTCATCACCAGAAAGATGCGCCATGATGCGCAGCTCTATCTGTGAGTAGTCGGCGGCCAAGATGACGCGCCCTGGCGGTGCGACGAAGGCTTGGCGTATGCGCCGGCCCTCAGCGTTGCGAATGGGAATGTTCTGCAGGTTGGGGTCGGAAGAAGATAACCGTCCCGTCGCAGCCACTGCCTGATGATAGGAGGTATGAATGCGGCCCGTCGCTGGCTGGATATCTAAGGGCAGCTTGTCGGCATAGGTCGACTTTAGTTTGGCAAGACTGCGATAGGTAAGGATCATTTGGGGTAATTCATAATCTCGAGCAAGATCTACCAGCACGGCCTCGGCGGTAGAGGGTTGTCCACCGGGTGTTTTCTTTAATACCGGCAGCGCCATTTTGTCGTACAGAATCGTCTGCAGTTGCTTTGGGCTGTCGAGATTGAAATTCTCGCCGGCCAGTTGCCAAACCTGCTGGGTAAGCTCGTTCAATCGATCGGTGAGTTCGGCGCTATGCTGTTTAAGCATGCGACCATCGACCAGTGTGCCCTGGCGTTCGACCAAGGAAAGTATGCGCACAAGAGGCATATCAATATCGTTATACACTTGGAGCAGGCTGGGCTGAGCCTGCAGCTGCGGATACAAACAGTGATGCAGAGCTAGGGTGACGTCGGCATCTTCTGCGGCATAGTCACCAGCAGTCTCCAAGGGCACTTGATTAAAGGTTAGCTGCTTCGCGCCCTTACCCGCGACATCCTCAAAGTGAATAGTCTTACGGTCTAGATAGAAGCCCGCCAAGGCATCCATATTGTGTCGAGAAGCCACACTGTTAAGGACATAGGACTGCAGCATGGTGTCATGTAGGGGGCCGTTAATGATGACGCCGTAGCGTGCTAGCACACTCATATCGTATTTGAGGTTTTGGCCGACCTTGGCAATCGCGCTATTGGCCAACACCGGTTTCAGCGCGGCTAATGCTTCTTCCAGGCTCACCTGTTCAGGCGCACCGGGATAATCATGAGCGACGGGCAAATAAGCGGCTTCGCCGGAAGTGACGGCAAAGGAAAACCCCACGAGCTCGGCTTTCATATAGTCGATGCTGGTGGTTTCCGTATCTATGGCGATGAGCTCTGCGGCTTCCAGCCGCTGAACCCACTGTTGCAGGTGCTCGATATCTAGAATGAGTTCGTAGTTGGTGGGCGGCGTCGGCTTTACCGCCTCGACTGTATTGGACATATGGTCAGAGGAGGCCGCTGCGGGTGTTTGCGGGGTGTCTAATTCTTGCAGCCAAGATTTAAACTCGAACAGACGATAAAACTCGGCCAGAGACTCATTGTTAGGCGTCGTCGGTATGAGATCAGCAAATGTCTGGGGTAATTCAAGGTCACACTTGATCTGGGTTAGCGCTCGGGAAAGAGGCAGTTGCTCTAGGCTGTCGCGCAAATTTTCTCCGACCTTGCCCTTCACCTCATCTGCTGAGGCCATCAAGGCGTCCAGCGAGCCGAATTCATTTAACCACTTTGCCGCAGTTTTGGGCCCGACCTTCGGCACTCCGGGTATGTTGTCAACGGTGTCTCCCATCAGTGCCAGATAATCAACGATCAGCTCTGGTCCCACACCAAACTTCTCTTTGACGCCCTCGGCATCCATGGTGGTTTCCGTCATCGTGTTGACTAGGGTGACAAAGGGCGTCACCAGCTGAGCCATATCCTTGTCACCGGTAGAAATCACGGTCTCGCGCTGCAGGACGGTTGCTTGAGCAGCATAGGTGCCAATGACATCGTCTGCTTCCACTCCCTCGACGCTGATCAGCGGCAGGCCCATGGCTTTGATCATCTCGTGAATGGGTGCAATTTGTTCGCGAAGGTCGTCGGGCATCGCGCTGCGGTTGGCCTTGTACTCGCTGTACATTTCATCGCGAAAGGTCTTTCCCGGCGCATCGAAGACTACGGCTAAGGGGCTGTTTGGATAGTCCTTGGCGAGCCGGCGCAGCATGCTAATAACTCCGCGTATCGCACCAGTCGGGTGGCCGGTAGTGCTGCGCAGATCAGGAAGGGCATAGAAGGCGCGAAATAAATACGACGAACCGTCAACCAGCACCACTGGCCCTTGGTGTTCTGGCAACTTGGGGGTTACATTATCCGCCACTCTTGGCTCCCTTTATCTCGCAATCTAGTCGGTATGATTATGGCCTTACTTTCCCTGTTATCACCACAAAGGCGAAACGTGGCGATGAAAGCTGTGATGGTGTTCGTGATCGCCGTTGCCGTTGCCGCCCTGCCACGACCTGCATCAGCCCAGCGGGGGCCTGACGTAGTGATCATTGCCGAAGAAGACAAGATGATTTACGAATTTCGGCAAAACGGTGAGTTACGCATGATCCGCATCGTGCCCACATTCGGCAAGCCCTACTACCTAGTACCTGCTGATCCCACCAAGGGTTTTGGAGACCTACAGCGAGTAGATGCTTTAGTGCCTAGTTGGGTTCTATGGGAATTCGACTGAGGCCTACCGCGCTCGCAGCAAATACAGCCCAAAGTAGCTCTGGTCATCTAACCACTGACGCTGAATATCGAAGCCAGCTGATCCAGCCAAGTGCCCAAATTCTACTGGCGTATATTTATAGGAATTTTCGGTGTGCAGGCGTTCACCCGCGCTGAAGTGAATATGCTCACCACAAATATCGACCCGTTGATCCACCAGACTGCGTAAGAACATCTGAATACAGCCAGAGGATTCGTTGTAGTGGGCTTCATGGGCGAATGCCTGGGGGTCAAAGTCTGTTTTGAGCACCCGGTTAAGATGAACTAATGCATTCAAGTTGAATTGCGCGGTCACTCCTTCTGGGTCGTTGTAAGCCAGTTCCAGCGTCTTCGTGTCTTTCTTGCAGTCCACACCAATGAGTAGATGGCCACCGCTGCCTAGAGTACCTGCAACCCGGGCAAGGAACGTCCGGGCCGGTTCGGGTTCAAAATTACCGATGCTGGAGCCAGGGAAAAATCCCACCCGGTGCATACCATCGGTCCGTGGCGGCAGCGCAATGGCTTGAGAAAAATCGGCACAGACCGGAAAAACATGCAGCGCGGGGAAGTCCTCGGCCAAGGCCCGAGCATTGCGAAGCAAGAAATCTTTCGAAATATCAATGGGCACATAGGCGCGCGGCGACAGGGCTTGCAAGAGCTTGCGAATTTTTAACGATGAGCCGCTACCGTACTCAACCACGCAACTATCGAGCCCAATGGTTTGCGTAATTTCCTCTAGATGAGCGTCGAACAAACCCAGTTCAGTTCGTGTCGGATAGTAAGCGTCTAATCGCGTAATGGCCTCGAATAGCTGAGACCCTCGCTCATCGTAAAAAAATTTGGGGGAAAGCTTTTTCGGCGATTCCCGCATCCCGCTGCACACTTCGGCAGTCATGTCGTCCATCGGGGGATGCAAATCATAGAACGCAAACTGTTGGCCTGGGGTACTCATAAGTCTCTCGCCAATCGAAGACCGCTGAACTGCCACCGATCTTTCGGGTAGAAAAAATTGCGGTAACTGGGGCGAATATGATCTTTCGGGGTGGCGCAGGAACCGCCACGCAGCACCCACTGGCTGCTCATGAACTTGCCGTTATATTCGCCCAGTACGCCGGGCAGGGGTTGGTAGCCGGGATAGGGGCCATAATGACTGCTCGTCCACTCCCAAACATCGCCGAACATCTGGGAGTGACTGGTGCTTCGCGGCTGCGGATGCAGAAGATTTCGTTCCGCAAAATTTCCCTTAAGCTCCGGTTCAAAACTTGACGCGAGCTCCCACTCAAACTCGGTTGGAAGCCGGGCATTCGACCAAGCAGCAAAGGCGGCGCTTTCATACCCGCTGACATGGACGACGGGCGCGTTAGCAACGAGTGGTTGAAGACCGTCCAAACGATACTCCCACCAAGCGCCATCTCGCCAATGCCAGTAAAGCGGATGATCCCAGGCCTGCTGCTGACGCTGTGACCAGCCTTCGGACAACCACAATTCCGGACGGTGATACCCACCGTCTTCCATGAAGGCTAGGTACTCTTCATTCGTGACCAATCGATTTGCGAGTGAAAATGGAGCCAGATAAACCCGATGCCTGGGCAGCTCGTTATCAAAGCAGAAGCCAGCAAGCGCCCCTATCTCTATTAGGCCAGATTCGTATTCATTGAAAGTAAGCGCGCTCTGTAAAGGCGACTGTTGGTCAGCTAGTCCAGGTGAATCGATGAGCGACGGGCACAGAGGGTTGTGGCCGAAATTGTACTTAATATCTGTTAACAATAATTCTTGATGCTGCTGCTCGTGATGCAAACCCAACTCCAATAACTGTCGGATGATCTGCTGATTCTCCTCAGACATCGGCGCTGCAATCAGGTCGCATAACCCCTCATCCACGAAGGCTCTATAGGACATTATCTGCGCTACGGTTGGCCTTGAAAGGTTGCCGCGCTTATCCCGGGGGTAGGGCTCACCGACACCGTTATAGTAGGAATTAAAAAGGTGCTCAAAGTCCGGATGAAATACCGGTTTTGCGGGTAAAAACCGCTTGATCAGGAATGTTTCAAAGAACCAGTTGGTATGAGCGAGATGCCACTTCGGAGGGCTCGCATCTGGCATCGGTTGCACACCGAAATCTTCGGTTTCGAGATGCTGGCATATCCATTGGCTACGCTGGCGCACCCTCTGCACGTCGGCCAATAGCGTCTGGAGACGGTCCGCCGTTTGCGCGGGTACAGTACTTGGAGAGTTGCCAACCACGGTCATAGTTGCCCTTATCGGGGGTGCCGAGTTTTGCTGCAACGGCCCAACAAATCCCCGCCGAGCTGCCAGCGCGTTAGAACTGAGACGCTAGTGTTTGGAATGTGAGCCTAATGGTCTCGGCGTCATGTGGCAACTTAATGAAGCCGTGATAGTGGCCCCTGGGATTGATAATGACGATGTTGCCTGTGTGATCGACGGTGTAAGCATCGGCTGCGACATCAGCAGAAGCACTTCCGGGGGTTGCAGGTTCAGCCAAGGGTACCTTTGCGAATGCAACATTGACCTGGGTCGTCAGCCCGACCAAGTCTTCTCTTGGACCCGTAACGCCTAAAAAGCGGGGCGAGAACGCGGTTGCGTACCTGGCCAGGTTCTCGATGCTATCTCGCTCTGGATCCACTGACACGAGAATGCCCTGAAACTGTTCCGCCAACTCCGGGTCGCTGGCTTGCAGCTGTCGATCCACCGTGCCCAGGACTGACATACTGGTTGGACACACATCCGGGCAGCTTACGAAGCCAAAAAACACGAAGCTCCAGCGGCCATCTATACTGGATCGATCAAATGTTTTACCCATGTGATCTGTAAGTTCGAAAGCGGCAATATCTCTTGGAGTCGGTAGCAAAAAAACGCCCTTACTGCGCATCTCCTCAACAGACAGCTGCGGTACACGCAGAACGCTGATGACAAACATGACTAACACGATGCCAATAAAGACTAGGCAAAGAAGTACGGTGCTTTTGATCGTGCTCATAAATTAGGCCGATAGTGGGGTCATTTCGATGGGTGCAGTGCTACTGACACCAAGAAACAGATCGTGATCTACAAGCATGACTAGAAGGAGTGCCCCGAGGTAGAGGATCGAATAGCGGAATGTTTCCATCGGTGCTTTGTCGTTGTTATTTCGGATCAATACGATCGCCCAGTAGAGGAAACCCGCGCCCAAGGCGAGCGCACCCGCAAGATACAGGGGGCCAGACATGGCGATTACGAAGGGTAGTACTGATGCGACGACCAGCAAAATTGTGTAGAGAAGAATGTGCAGCCGTGTAAAGGCCTCACCATGGGTCACCGGCAGCATTGGCATTCCCACGTCGGCATACTCGTCCTTTCGTTCTAGCGCTAAAGCCCAAAAGTGCGGTGGCGTCCAGGCAAAAATAATAAGCACTAGCAGTAAGCCGCCCGGATCAATGCTGTTTGTCACAGCGGTCCAGCCGAACAAGGGTGGCGCTGCGCCAAAGAGGCCACCAATCACGATATTTTGAGGCGTCGCGCGCTTGAGGTAGAGGGTATAAATCAGGCCGTAACCCACCCCAGACGCAAGGTTTAACCA
>ERZ802830.1320-NODE-1320-length-23774-cov-9.89409_pt1 | contig 23774 bp, 29 predicted proteins | sample MGYA00345654_ERZ802830 | MGnify/ENA primary metagenome ERZ802830 (study PRJEB30503, sample SAMEA104212375) | marine metagenome | biome: Westerlies Biome; feature: [SRF] surface water layer (ENVO:00010504) within the epipelagic zone...; material: water...
TTTATAATATAGATTTTTTTTGTGTTTTGTGAGAGCATAAGCTGGTCATTATGAAGAAAAGAATTGGTTTTCAAATAATTTTTATACTGTTAATACCTTTATATCCTTTGTTAGCATTTGATGATAGCGATATTTTTCATGAAAAGGTTTTTTTAAAGGCAATAAAAAAATCTGATTATACTAAAGTATCTGAGATGCTGCAGATGAATGTATCAATTAATTCTGTCGATTCAGACGGACTTGTTCCAATAGCATATGCCCTTGCTAATGAAGATAGTAAGATGTTTGACCTTCTTATTGAAGCTGGTGCAAGAATTAATATCAAAATTCTGGATCAGTCTTCCTTACTTATATTTTATATTAATAATAATAGATTCTCTCTAATCGATAAACTAATTGAACGTGGATCTGATCTGAATAAACAAGACAGTAATGGTATGACGGCAATGATGCATGCTATAGAAAAATCTAATATAAATGCAGTAGGTATTTTAGCTAGAAAAAAGTTCGATGTAAGTTTAACCGATTTTTCTGGTAAAACTATTTTTGACTATTCTAATTTATCCAGAAACATCTCTATAAAAAGAATTGTTGAAAAATTAAAAGATTATTAACTTTTTAATTTCCTAACTATTAAGTCAATTACTTTTTCATATTGAGAGATAGGTCTTAGTGCTTTGACATTATTATCTTTAAACTTTTTGATATTCATTTTATATAGAAAACCCTCAAAAAAAAAAATGGGGTGGATTATTATATTTAAGTTACCACCCTTAGACTTTATTAAATTATTAACCTTAGAAGAATCTTGATCTAAAAAGAAATATTCTTCAATTTCTAATCCACTAGATATTTGATCAAGATATCTACCCAATTCCTCCTTTAGATTTACATTAGAGCTTTTCGAGCTAGAAACCACCAGGACATTTTCTTTACTTTTTTCTATTTTTTTAGAAACCTCTTTTCTAAAGATACTTGATAAATCATCTTTCAGTGAGATTCTTTCAACTAATTTTATATTTACTTTTCTTTTTTCCTTTTGATACCTAACTTCTTGCTTTATATCTTTGATCATATGGTACCCATCAAAAAACATTAACGGAAATAAGTAGATATTTTTATATTTTGACCATAGAGTTTCAATACAATCTCTTATTAATGGTTGGTTTATTTCTACAAAACAGTGGAAGATACTTTTGGATTTTAATTTTTTCTTAACTTTTTTGGTTAGTTTTAAAAAGTCTTCTTTGTATTGTTTATCTTTTGAACCATGCGCACATAAAATAATAGCCTTTTTGTTATCTTTATCTGTCATTCAAACGATTAAGGATATCACTTAGATTCTGAAGGTCCTTTGATATCAATGAATTATTTAGTATGTCATCGGAAATAAATCTTTTTTTATGGAAGGCGTCGTTTATATCATTTCTTGGTTGAAGATATGTTCCTTCTAAAGACCCTCCAAGAAATAGTCCAGAATTGTCTGAAAAAGAGTAGACATCCGCTAGTCTTGGAGTACTCTCTGCTGAATATCCAAAACCTTGAGAGATTAAAGCGGCATCTATATCAACCCCTAACTTTACTCTTTCTTTTAGGATAGACTTTAACCCTCTATTGGTCATAACAGTCATTACAACTTTACCTGACTTAGCACCAACTTGTAAACCAACACTTACCCCTCCTATCGAGAAAAAAAATGGACCTGAAAACTTATTGTTACCTCGTCTAATAATCAGCAAACCATTACCTCCTTTAGCACCAAAAATGAAGCCTCCTTCATAAACTTTAGGAAAGATAAGAATCGCCCTTGAATCTTTTAAAAATTTTTTTAAATTTTTTAGATCACTGTTTGCAATTAATTTTTTTAACGATAATTCTGAAGACTGTAAGATTTGCTTTGCCTCCAGTTCTTCTTGATTCAAAGAGTAAGACTGACTGAAAGAAAATATAAATACTAACGTAAGTATATTGTATAATATAATCTTTATTTTCATTATTTGATTAATACTAATACAAAGTTATTATATTTTATACATAAAAATGAGAATATTCTTTTACCTATTTATTTTGTTATTTTTAAATATTACAATTACCTTAAGTGCCGGTGAGTTAAAAATAAATGTGACAAATATCAAGATTAATATAGGATCAATACATTATGCATTATATGATGATCCGAGGTTTTTTCCTGATGAGGAAGGTAAGATAGACGGTGGTAATAAAAGGATCGATGAAGTAGTTGCAAATGGTATTCTGATAAAAGAACTAAATGAATCATATTATGCGGTAGCAATATATCATGATGAAAATTCAAACAAAAAATTTGATACTTTCTTGTCTCTGCCAAAAGAGCAGTATGGATTTAGCAATAATGCGCCTGTATTTTTTGGCCCACCGAACTTTGAAGATGCAGCAGTTTTTGTTGAACAAAATAAAACCACTGAAATTGAGATCGAGTTAAGGTGAAAAAAAGAGTTTTAGTAACCGGAGGAGCTGGATTTATAGGATCTTATTTGTGTGAAGAACTTTTGAATAAAGGTTATGATGTTATTTGTTGTGACAATTTTTATACTGGAAATAAAGATAACCTAGAAAGAATACTTGATAATAAAAACTTTGAGTTACTCAGGCATGATATAACATTTCCATTATATTTAGAGGTGGACATCATACTAAACTTTGCTTGTCCAGCTTCTCCAGTTCATTATCAGAATGATCCTGTACAAACAGTTAAAACCTGTGTTCATGGAGCAATAAATATGCTTGGCTTAGCTAAAAGAACTAATGCTACTGTAATGCAAGCCTCTACATCTGAAGTTTATGGTGATCCTGAAATACATCCTCAATCTGAAGATTATAAGGGTGCAGTAAATATAACCGGGCCAAGGGCATGTTATGATGAAGGTAAAAGATGTGCTGAAACAATCTTTTGGGATTATAAAAGACAGCATGATGTAAATATAAAAATAATCAGAATATTTAATACATATGGCCCTAGGATGCAGCTCAACGATGGCAGAGTAGTCTCTAATTTTATTACACAAGCTCTTTTAAATAAAAATATAACTATTTATGGTGCAGGCGATCAAACACGATCTTTTTGTTATGTAGATGATTTAATTTCTGGAATTATGTTGATGATGGAAAAAACTAACTTTTGCGGCCCAATTAACCTCGGAAACCCATCAGAGATCTCTGTAAAGCAGCTGGCATCAGAAATAATTGAAATTACTGGGAGTAAGTCAAATTTGGTACATAAAGTTCTTCCGCTTGATGACCCACAACAAAGATGTCCAGATATTAGTTTGGCTAAGAAAGAACTAAAATGGCATCCAAAATATGATAGAAATCAAGGCTTAAAAAAAACAATAGAATATTTTGAAAATATTTTAAGGAAAAAAAATTAAATGAAAAATAATGGGAAGGTATTGTGTGTTGGAGATTTAATTTTAGATCATTATGTTCATGGAAATATAGATAGAATTTCACCTGAGGCCCCAATACCTGTACTTAAGGCTGACGATAGAAATTATAATATCTTGGGTGGTTGTGGTAATGTTGCAAGGAATATCTGTTCAGCAAATAGTAAGTGTCACCTTATTTCTATCGTTGGTAATGATAACGATGGATTAAAGATTAGAGAAATTATTAAAGAAATTAAGAATCTTACATTTAATCTTATCATTGACAAAAATCGATGTACGACAAAGAAGACAAGATATGTTTGTGAAAATCAACAAATATTGAGGGTTGATAACGAAATTGAAAGTCCAATTTCTAAAGTACTAGAGACTAAGATTATAAAATTGTTAAAGAATAAAATAAATGATTACGATGTTATTGTTCTATCCGATTATAATAAAGGCGTTTTGACCGATACTCTTATAAAAAAGATAATTAAGATTGCACAACATTTTAAAAAAATATTGATAGTAGATCCTAAAAAAAAAGATTTTTCTGTGTATGCTGGAGCAACATTTATTACTCCAAATTTTAAGGAATTAAAAAGTTCTATAAATACGTTTAACATTAATTCTAAAAATAATGATGATAATTTGGTTATAAAATTATCAAAACAAATTATAAATAAATTTAAATTTAAGGCAGTAATCACAACTAGAAGTTCAGATGGGATATCCGTTGTAACGGATGTAGGAAGTTTCTTTCATCTTCCTTCAGAAGCAAAAGAAGTATTTGATGTCTCAGGAGCTGGAGATACTGTTTTAGCATATCTGTCCACCTCTATATCTAAGGGTAAAAGTCTTGAGTCATCAGTAAAAATTTCTAATATTGCCGCAGGACTAGCTGTTGGAAAATTTGGCACATCAGTTGTTAGCATTGGAGAAGTTGATAATATAAAGCAAATTAAGAATATTAAAGTTGTGACTAATCAGAATCTTAGTAAAGCCCTTAAAGATTTTGATAGTAATAAAATAATAGGTTTTACAAATGGTTGTTTTGATCTACTCCATACAGGTCACATATCATACCTTAAAACTGCAAAGCAGAGGTGTGATATATTAATTTGGGGATTGAATAGCGATGAGTCTATTAGAAAACTCAAGGGTAAGAATAGGCCAATAGTAGAACTAAAGGATAGAGTTGAGATTTTATCTTCCTTTCCATTTATAGATAAAATAGTTATTTTTGATGAAGTGACGCCTATAAAGCTTATTAAAAGAATAAAACCAAATATAATTTTTAAAGGTAAGGATTATAAAAAACAAGATGTTGTTGGTTTTCGTGAGTCTAAAAAATGGCAAGGTAGAGTAATATTAATTGATTTTATTAAAAATAAATCAACAACTAATCTTATTGAAAGGATAAAAACAAGTGTTACTTAGTGCAGTTTTCTTTGATGTTGATGGTACAATTGCTGAAACAGAAGAGTTACATCGTAAGTCATTCAATGAATCATTTAGAGAGTTTAACTTAGACTGGTTTTGGGATAAACCAATTTATAAGGAACTGATCAATATTGGTGGAGGAAAAGAGAGAATTGAACATTACATGAAAAGGGCTTGGCCTGAAATGCTTGAGTATAAAAACCTCAGCAAATATATTAATTCGATTCACAAAGTAAAAAATGAAATTTATGAAGATTATATTAACGAATCAAAGTTAAATTTTAGGCCGGGAGTTTTGAGACTAATTGAGGAATTAAAGAAGAATAATATTAGAATAGCACTTGTATCTTCTTCATCTGAAATGAATGTTAATAATCTCCTTAACAACGGATTGAAGATTAAACCAAAGAATTATTTTGATATTATAGCCCATGGTGATTGCACAAAAAATAAAAAACCCTCCCCGGAGATTTATGAGTGGACCCTTGAAAAACTTAAGTTATCTTCACAGTCATGTATTGCTATAGAAGACTCACCAAGAGGACTTGAATCAGCGTTAGCAGCAAATATAAAGGTTGTAATTACACCCTCGGACTTAACACTTGATGAAAAATTTGAAGGAGCTGAACTTGTTGTTTCAAGTTTGGGCGAGCCAAGCCAACCTTCCAAAATGATTGGAGGAAAGTTTGACTTTAATGAATTCATTGATTTAAAAATTTTGAAAAAGATAATCAATGCTTAGATAAAAAAAATATAACAACCATTGCTATCAATTGTGTCACGAAAATTAAGACACTAAAGTTATGTAAATTTGAAAACTGTTTTTTGTGTACATCTTTTTTCTTAATAATATCGCTAACTTTATTGATTTTAATCATTAAAAATTCTCTTGAGTAAAAATATCCTGTGGCAATTAAAAAGAATACGAATGAATGAAATATATTTAAAGATAAAAGTGAAAATGTAATCATCAAACTAACTACCAAGCACCAAAGATAGAGTCTAGGGAAAATAGTTCTTATAAACTTACGAGCATTTTGTTCATTTAGGCTTTGAAAAGTGTTTGGAGCTACAATCAAGGAAAAAAAAATTTTACTTCCAATTAGAATTGGGATTAAAAAATCTTTTATCAAAATTGAAAAATTTATTATTTGTTCCATAATGTTTTTTAATTAACTTACTAATGATATATAAGCATTAATATGAATTTTAAAGTACTTTTGTTATTACCTATTCTCGAAATAATTAGTTTTATATTATTCGGTGATATTTTAGGTTTTTTTACAGTAATACTTCACATTTTGGCAACTATGATCTTAGGAATAGTTCTTTTAAAAAAAAATAGAGGACTTCATGAGATTGAAAGAATTAGTCATGACCCTAAAGATTGGATATGCAAGAAGGTTGCTGCAATACTTTTTATTATTCCTGGATTTGTCACAGATTTTCTTGGAGTAATGCTATTTTTTAGAATATTTCGTTCTTTTCTCTGGGGATATATTCCAGATACTACAAAGAAATCTTATTATAAAGATTCAAAAAAGAATAGTGACGAAATAATAGATGTTGAATACAAGAATCTTGATGATAAATAATATGGAAACAAGACAAATAACAATAAGCGGGAAAGTTCAAGCTGTTGGTTTTAGAAATTGGGTAAAAAAAACATGCGAAAATCTATCTTTAGGGGGGAATGTTAGGAATACGGTTGATATGAAGGTCGAGGCTATGATAACTGGAAATAAAATTAATCTTGATCGGTTTTGCTGGCAATGTCGAAGAGGTCCATTATTAGCTAAAGTAGAAGATGTAAAGATAAAATCCGTTGATTTGGAAAAATTTAGTAGTTTCAATATAATTTATTAATGAGGATATATTTTTTAAGACATACAACTTTAGACATAGAAGATAATATTTTTTATGGACAAACAGACGTAGACGTTTCCTCTAATTTTATAAATGAAGTTAAAATTATAAAGAAAAAAATTGAAGGAGAAGATTTAAATCTGAAGAAAACTTTAGTAATTTCAAGTCCATTGAAAAGGTGTGTAAAACTTGCTACTGCATTAAACGTATCCTTTAAAATTGACCCAAGAATTAAAGAACTTGATCTTGGTGACTGGGAGATGAAGTTAATGTCCTCAATCGAAAAAAGTGAGATTGAAAAGTGGCAGGATAATCTAATGGAATATAAGGTGCCAAATGGGGAGTCAAATAAAAATTTTCTGAAAAGACTGAATAGATTTTTAAAAGATATTTTAAAATTCAAACAAGATGTGTTATTAGTTGCACATGCAGGATCTATTAACGGTATGATTTCCATTCTGACTAAAGAACCATTTGATAAGTTAGTTAAAAATTATTGGGAAAAAATCAAACATGGATCTTTAACCTCTATAAAACTAAATGAAAAAAAGGTGATCATAGAATATATAGGAAAATAGTATGAAGAAAATCTTAATCCTGGGAGGAGGATTTGGAGGAGTATACTGTGCTAAACGTCTTCAAAAAATAAAGCTTAACTCATTTGATATTGAGTTAATAAGCGACAATAATTATTTTGTTTTTCAACCGCTCTTACCTGAAGTAGCTTCAGGTACAATCTCAGCTTCGGATGCTGTTACACCAATTAGACAAATGCTTAATGATGTAAAATTTAGAAATGCTGAGGTCAACTTAATTGATATAAAAAAGAAAAAAATTGGAATATTACAAGGCTTTAGAAAAAGACAACATTTCATTCAATATGATGAACTGATAATCGCTTTAGGACAGGAAAGTAACCTTAATATTGTGCCAGGTTTAGCAAATAATGCTTTTACGATGAGAAACTTGAATGATGCCTATAACCTTAGAAATCATGTTATTAGATGTTTAGAGTTAGCAGACGTAACTCTAGATTTGTCATTAAAAAAAAGATTATTAAGTTTTGTGGTTGTTGGAGGTGGGTTTTCCGGTGTTGAAACAATTGGGGAATTGAAAGAAATGATAGATAGACTAATTAAATACTACAGAAATATTAATAAAAATGAAATTAGGTTTTATCTGATAGAATATGCAAGCAGCCTATTACCAGAGTTAGAAAAAGAAATTGGTCTTTACACACTACAAACATTAAAGAAGCAAAATATAAAAATATTTTTAAATACAAAATTAAGAGAAGTTTCTTCTATGAGAGCTTATATAAATAATAATAAGTCTATTGAATCTAACACTATTATTTCCACAATAGGTTCAACAGCATCAAAACTACTCAGAAATACTGAATTACCATTAAAATTTGGAAAATTAATTACAAATGAATATTGCCAAGTTGTTGATATCGAAAATGTATGGGCTTTGGGTGATTGCGCTTTGGTACCTAATAAGGTTATTAAAAATGATAAAGAGATGAATTTAGTTTATTCACCACCAACAGCACAGTTTGCTGTTCAACAGGCAAAAATATTATCAAAGAATGTTATTTTAAAAACACTAAAAAGAAAATTGAAATCATTTAAATATACCTCTAGAGGATCATTAGCCTCTCTTGGTTCAAAAAAAGGTGTTGGAAAGATTTTCTTTTTTAGAGTAAGAGGGTTACTAGCATGGATAATTTGGAAAGGGTTTTACCTTTCTTTTATACCTTCAATCCCAACACGAGTTAGAGTTTTTTTTAATTGGTTGTTAGAATTCTTTGTTCCTAGAAACGCTGTTCTTACAAACCCTTTGAACAACAAGCCATTTGAGAAGAAAAATTATAAGAGGGGTGATATTGTTTTTGAGGAAGGAATGTTACCAGACGGTTTCTACATAGTTAAAAGTGGAGAATTCTCAAATTCTTATAGAAAAACAACAAGTGGCAAAACCTTTAAAAAAAAATATAAGAAAGGGGATCACTTTGGTTCAAGAGTTATTCTAGAGGGTGGCAGAAGAACAGGAACTATTAAAGCATTAAAAAATTCAGAAGTTTTGAAAATTAATAAGGAAAGTTTTAAAATTCTAGCAGATAATTTACCTGTGATGAAAAAATACTTTAGTGAATATTTACCTAAGAATTTTAGTACGCTAAAATTAAAAGAATGAAACTTTTTCAATTTTTAAAAACAAAGAAAAAAAAAGTTATTTTTTTAGATAATGTTAAAGTAATCAAAAGTTCTAATAGAAAAAGGACAATAACATTAAGGGTAAAAAATGGTTTTCCCGAAATATTATGTCCATTACATACGAAAGAAGAAATTCTTAAATCGTTTATTAATTCAAAAAACGAGTGGTTATCAAAGAAAGTTGCTAACCAAGCCAAAGAGATAAAAAAAATAAAAGCACTAAATACAGACTATCTTTTGTTTAAAGGGAAAAGATTTAAAATTATTAGTATAGCAAAAGTTCGGGATACAAAAATAAGAAAGGGTATTATTTCATTATCTGAAAAAAAATTTAATCAGGATAAAAAAAAGTTAACTACTAAATATTTAGAGCATAAAGCTGTTGTTTATTTGAATGCAAGAGTAAAGCAAATATCAGCAGAGATAAAAATAAATTACGATAGGTTAAAAATACGTAGATATAAAAGAATCTGGGGATGTTGTGTAAATCAAAAAATTATTAATCTTAATTGGAAACTTATCATGCTACCTACTGGTGTTATTAACTATATTATAATTCATGAGTTATGCCATGTTATTGAACCAAATCATTCAAAAAACTTTTGGGGTTTAGTTAGAAAATTTGATCCTAAATTTGAAAGTAAAAAGAAATGGTTAAAAACTAACGGGTCTTACATAATTCAGTTTTAATTATTATCAGTTCTGAGTCTCAGAGATTAGATACGTTGCTTTTTTTAAATCATTATCATCAACTAATATCCTAACTGGAATAGCTGATATATTTCCCTCAGTAGATGCCATCGATTCGTCTAAAGTAATGAATTCAATGTTATTATGACTTAGGATACTTTTTACCCATGTTAGATAGATAATGTCATTACTTCTGATTAGAATTTGCATTTTACCTCAACAAATATTTTATAATGGCGCGCCCGAAAGGATTCGAACCCTTAACCTTTTGAGCCGAAATCAAATGCTCTATCCAGTTGAGCTACGGGCGCTAATTTAATCTTCCGTGTGCTAACTTTTTTAATCTATTATGAAAGATTATAACAGTGAGTCCAACAATTATACAGATCAAAGTAATTCCAAGAAAAACTTTTTTCTCACCTAATTGTTGAGAATATACTCCAATAGTTCCTGCTAATTTATTACCAAGCCCAATTGTAGCAAAATATATTCCCATTATTGAGGAAACTTTCTGTTTCGGTGATAGCTTAGTAATATAAGATAATATTACTGGGGAGGCGCACAATTCTCCGATTGTGATTAAAGCATAGGCAAGAACAAGCCAGTACATACTTGATTTTCCATAGGTATCAGCTTCAATAGATGCAAAAAACATAAAAATAAATCCTGAGCCCATAATCATTATTCCTATTGCTATTTTAAGAATAGATGAATTTATATAATTTTTTGCCTCAAGTTTTAACCATAATAAAGAAATGAAATAGCCAAAAATAATTATCATTAAAGGATTTATTGATTGAAACCAACTTGCGGGAATTTCAAAGTTTATGGCATGTAAAAATCTATTAGTTTTTTCGTATGCATAAATATTTAATAGTCCACCTGCTTGTTCGAATGCAGCCCAAAAGATTATAAGTATCAAGCTTGCAATAATAATCAATTTAATTCTGTCTATCTGGGTTTTTGTTAAACTTTCGTTTTCCTTAGTTGATCTTAGCTTTGAATCTTTTTGAAAGTGTTTCTTCCCGCGTATGAAGAATATTTGACCTATTATCATTCCAAATCCAGCTAATGAAAACCCATAATGCCATCCATATATTTCTCCAACAAAACCCACTAATATACTTGCAAAAAAAGCTCCTAAATTAATACCAATATAAAAGATTGTAAATCCTTGATCGCGCCTTATGTCTGTTTCTTTGTATAACGAACCAACTAAAGTAGATATACTTGGCTTCAATAATCCTACGCCTACTATAATAAACAATAAACCAACAAAAAAAACGTTTGTATGTTTTACTGCTAAAAGAAGATGTCCAAGACAAAGAAGCCAGCCACCATATAACACAGCATTTTTATGAGTAATATATTTATCTGCTAACCAGCCTCCTGGAACACATAACAAATAAACTAGTGCCGTATACCATCCATAAAGCGTAATTGCTTGACTATTTGACCAACCTAAACCAGAGTTAACAGAGTCTTGATCAGAAATTATATATAGGACCAATATAGCCCGCATACCATAGTAACTAAATCTTTCCCATAGTTCAGTGAAAAATAAAGTGAATAATCCCTGAGGGTGATTATTAAAGAAGTTGGAAAGTGAATTAGCTATATTTGGCACAGATTTTGCTTATTAATATTATATTTTGATTTATAGTCAAAAATTTGAATCGGGAAGATCAACAACATAATATTTCCTCCCTTAAGTATAGATCTTCCCTATTCATTTATTTCTGAAATAAAGTTTTTAAGTTCCAATAATTTATTACTATTAACTTCTTTATACGAACATCCAAACTTAGAAATTATTAGACTACATATATGAGCATAAGAATTTCTTCCAATTGGATGCCTCGGATCATCTTTTAATTTCCCTTTTAAGAAGTCTCCACGACTTGTAATTAAATTCCATACTTCTTTTTTTTCTATATCATTCATTATCTTATTCCTTGATTTGATTTTACCCTTGAGTTTTTTTCAACTTTTTTAAAGATAGATCTATTTGATTTACTTTTATTCGATAAAGTTTTTTTTTTAATTATATATTTATTACCAGCCTTAGGAGCCGGTAATTTTGTAAAAGTACCATCCTTTTTCATCAAATAGTAATTTCCCTGCTGGTCTTGTATTATTTCTGCTGAAAAAGCATTAATAGAAAAAGTTAAAATAATTACGAATAAATAAATCATCTAAATAAATGATATTTTCTATAAAGTTTAGTGTCAATCGAATATGGGTGTGGTTTGATTTCTTCAATTTTATTTAAGCGCCATTTTTGTTTTTTTAATCTCATTAATATAAGGAATGACTCCCTTCTATATTTTTTTGACTTCCACCAGGAACTAGAACCAGTTATCAAAACAATAGATTTCTTCATTTTTCAGTTATATGGTAAAACTTACTATTGTTCAAAATATTAATAGATTCTGAGATTGAATTGGAAGTGTCTAAATTATTGATCCAGTTTGCCAGAAATTTTGTGATAGTTTCACTTTCCAAGTCTCGTAATATCATATGATAGTTATTTTTAAAAATAGCTAATTTAATATTATCTTTAATAGTATCTTTTTTATCATTTAATAGTTTAGTTAAAGGTTTTCGGGGCACAATTTCATCCTTTATAGGTAGAATTATAAGCGTTCTGTAAGGTAATTGGTTTAAAAATTCTTCAGTATACTTATAAGATTCATCCATCAATTCGACTATTCCATTTAAACTTTTAAGATTTGGTTTATGAATAAAGTATTTATCTTTAGCGAGAGCCTTCAATACCTCGATATTATTACATGCTGTTACTTTAATAAAATCACCTCCATCAAGTTCTAGATTTGGTAAAAGAGTACTAATAACTTTAAGAAAAATTCTCTTTATTGGGTTCATTTCCGAAAAATTCCAAATGGCTGGAGCAACTAAAATAACTCCATCAATTTGTAGATTTTTGTTTTTAATTACAGTAGAAGCTACGATCGCTCCACCCATGCTTTCACCAAGTAAAAAAATTTTTTTTTTAGGATGATTTTTTCTTATTTTTTTAACAAAAAACGTTACATCATCAATGTGAACTGAAAGTGGAAACCAACTTCCACGGTCCTCATTCATCCCAAAGCCTCTGAGGTCAAATGAAATTGTTGATATTTTATATTTTGTTAAGAATGTCGCTGGAATTTGGAATGATTCAGAGTAATCGTTATATCCATGAATAGCAATGATTATAGCACCTTCATGTTCATTTACTTGCCAAACTCTTTTTTTGAACTCATAACTTTGAGGATCTTTATAATTTACTTCTTGTTTCATAACCGAACATGAGCAAAGCATAATATAAACTAGAGTAAATGTTATTTTTTTAATAAATTTATAAATATTTCCTCTAAATCTGAATCTTTGGTTGATATATCTTTTATTTTAGATTTCGTTTTTTCAAAAATCTTTATAAAGTTTGTTACACTATTCTCACTTTTATTAAATTTTAATTCAATAGAGTTTTTAGTTTTTTTGATACAATATTTTTTTAATTTTTCTGGAACTTTAAAGTTGGTATTATCAAATTCTAATATGAGATGCTTTTCATCAAGCAGACTTAATAAATTCTTTTTTTTATCACATGCTATAACTTTACCATTATTAATCACAGCTAATTCATCACAAAGAATTTCTGCTTCTTTAAGATAATGCGTCGTTAAAATTATTGTTGTACCAGCTTTATTCAATCTTCTTATGTAGTCCCACAGTTTATTTCTAAGTTCTACATCTACTCCTGCTGTTGGTTCGTCAAGAATTATTATAGGAGGATTATGAACCATAGCTTTTGCAACCATAAGTCTACGTTTCATGCCTCCTGACAAACTTCTAGAATAGGCATTTGCTTTATCATCTAAATTTAGATTTTTAAGAATTTCTAAATTTTTGTTATTTTTTTTTTTAATTCCATACATTCCTGCCTGGTTATTCATTACTTGCATCGGCGTAAAAAATGGGTCAATATTTATTTCTTGAGGGACGACTCCTAAATTACCTCTAATTGTTTTTGGATTTGTATCTAGATCTAGATCAAAAACTTTTACTTGACCAGAAGTTTTGTTAACTAAACCAGCTAAAATATTTATAAATGTGCTTTTTCCTGCACCATTTGGTCCAAGTAAACCAAAAATAGAGCCTTGTCTAATTTTTAGGTCAATTCCTTCAAGGGCAAACTTATCAGTAATTTTATATTTTTTAGTTAAATTATTAACAACAATTATGTTTTTATTCATTTTAATATATATAATCAAATAAAAGGTTTATAACTATATAAATTTAGATTGATGGTTGAGAATATTCAAATACAGCTAAAAAAAGTTGGAGATGATACAGCAAGTTGCGATGGAGATGGGACTCATCCTTTAATTTATCTAGATATTTCAGAAGGAACAATAGTAACTTGCCCCTACTGTAGTAGACAATTCATAAAAAATGACGAAAAACACTAGTCAGCTAATCTTAGTAGATGGTTCTGGATATATTTTTAGAGCATATTATGCTTTGCCTCCTATGCATACGTCCAAGGGAATTCCTGTTAATGCAGTCTTTGGTTTTACAAACATGCTCTTAAAGTTTGTTGAAGATATTCAGAGGGAACAAGGTGGAGGTGTAAGAATAGCTGTAATATTTGACGCTGCTAGGAAAACTTTTAGGAACGATATTTATCCAGACTATAAGGCAAATAGATCTGACCCTCCAGAAGATTTAATTCCACAATTTGAACTTATTAAAAAAGTACCACTAGTGTTTAATATCCCATCAATTCAACTTGAGGGGTATGAGGCTGATGATCTCATAGCTTCTTATGCTCATGCTGCCTCAAAGTTAGATCAGAAAACGTCAATAGTTTCATCTGATAAAGATTTAATGCAGTTAATTGATGAAAAGGTTTCAATGATAGATCCTTTGAAAAAAAAACAAATTACTGAAAAAAATGTTTTAGAAAAGTTTGGTGTTAAACCTGAAAAGGTGATCGAAGTTCAAGCATTAGCTGGTGATTCATCGGATAATATTCCGGGGGTTCCTGGTATTGGGCCTAAAACAGCTGCGCAATTAATAAATCAATATAGTACGGTAGAGAATTTGATCGATAATGTTGAAAATATTACACAAAAAAAAAGAAAAGAAACGATAATTTTAAATAAAGATTTAGCCTTGATATCAAAAAAACTGGTTACGTTGAAAAATGATATTAAACTACCTCTTGAAATAAAGGAACTTGATTTCAAACCCCTTGAAGTAGGAAAACTTCTTGACTTTCTCGATGAGTTGGAATTCTCTAGAATTAAAGCTAATGTAATTAGCAAGTATGGAAATCAAGAAAATAGCAACAAGAATTTAACAAATAATTTATCAGTAAAAAAAGAATCACAAGAAGAAGAGGATGCAAAATATTACATTCCTAATAACCCAATCATAGATCGTGGAAAATATGAAACCGTCACAAAAATTGATCAATTAAAGAGGTGGGTGCAAAAAATTTATGATCATGGTGTTATAGCAATTGATTGTGAAACAACATCATTGAATGCCGTTGAGGCTAATATTGTAGGCTTATCCATATCAATAGGAAATGGGGATGCTTGTTATATTCCACTTGCACATGATATAGAAGAGCAAATTAGTATTGATGAGTTCATCATGGAAATAAGAAAACCACTAGAGGATAAGTCAATTCTTAAGGTAGGACAAAACATCAAATATGATTTACTAATTTTAGAGGGAATTGGTATTAATGTTGTTAATTTAGATGATACTATGTTGATGTCATATGTACTTCGGACTGGAAAAAGGGGACACGGACTAGATGAATTATCATTAGATTTTTTATCTCATGAAACTATAAAATATAATCAAATAACAACAATTGATAAGAAAAAGATCCCTTTCAATGAAGTTGATATTAAGCAAGCTACCCAGTATGCTGCAGAGGATTCGGATGTTACTTTTAGGTTGTGGGAAAAACTCAGAATAGAACTGATAAGAAATAATTTATTTGAATTTTATTTTTTTATAGAAAAACCTCTAATTCATGTAATTGCATCAATGGAAAAAAATGGTTTTAAAATTAATGACTATGAATTAGAGAAGCTTTCAACTCAATTTTCAGATAAATTAAAGAATTTTGAAAAAAAAATATATGATATTTCTAAAGAAGATTTTAATGTCGGATCACCTAAACAATTAGGTGAAGTCCTATTTGAAAAACTAAACTTACCTCACGGTAAGAAAGGTAAAAGTGGAAATTATCAGACAGACGTAAAGGTTCTTGAAAAACTTAAAAATGAAAAAGTTGAGATTGCATCGCTCATTCTAGATTGGAGACAGTTTTCTAAACTTAAGAATACATATTGTGAGGGACTAATTTCTAGGAAGAATAAAATAACCAATAGAATTCATACTTCATTCGGTATGGCAAGTACTCTTACAGGAAGACTTTCTTCTAATGATCCAAATTTACAAAATATACCAATTAAAAATATTGAGGGTAGGCAAATAAGAAAAGCATTTATCGCTGAAGCAGGTAATAAAATTTTATCATTTGATTATTCACAAATTGAACTTCGAATCTTGGCTCATGTTGCCAATATTGAAGTTTTACTAGATGCATTTTCTAATGACGAGGATATCCACAGTATTACAGCAACCGATGTTTTTCATTTAACAAAGGACAAAGTTACCGATGAACTAAGACGAAAAGCAAAAATAATTAATTTTGGAATTATTTATGGAATTTCTCCATACGGATTGGCATTACAATTAGAAATATCAAATACAGAGGCTAAAAATTATATGGATCAATATTTTTTAAAATATCCTGGAATAAAAAGTTATATGGAGGAAACTGTAAATCAATGTAGAAGTGATGGCTTTATTTTAACACCATTTGGCAGAAGAATTTTCATTCCATTAATAAATGACAGTGTGATGACAAGGAGAAATTTTGCAGAACGTTCTGCTATAAATGCTCCAATACAAGGCGGTGCTGCAGATTTAATAAAAAATGCTATGTTTGAGGTTTTTAATTATCTTAAAAGCGAAAATCTAAAAACTAAGCTTTTATTACAAATTCATGACGAATTAATCTTTGAAAGTCCTGAAAATGAGATAGATAAACTTAAAAAGGACATACCGGATTTGATGTCGGAATCACACAAAAATTTAATTGATTTAAATGTTCCAATCAAAGTTGATTTTGGAATAGGCAATACATGGGATGATGCTCATTAAATTTTCGATGCTAACTTATGAAGATTTACAAAAACTCCTCGAAGCTTCTTTGCATCATTGAGTTGTTTCTCAAAAAAAAACCTTGTCAAATTTTTACCTTTTCTTAAATCAAATCCATCTGGATCAATACCAACAATTTCCCAATTTTTTGTTTTATTCTTGAGAATTTTAGTTGAGTACAAATCTACAGATTCCTTATGATGAGAGTTCATATGTTCAATAACATCAAATTCCATTTCTTTAAAATTATTAAAATCTTTACATAACAACTCGCTTTTATTGAACCATCTTACGTGCGCGAATCCACCAATTAAATGGGCAGATTTTATTTTTAGGATATAAAAATTCATATCATTGAAATTGGAGTATAAATTTGCAGCTGGATGACGTGAGAGAAACCTTTTTTTATGTGACAAATCTTTTGTTATTTTAGCTTCACCTATTAGCGTGATTCTTGGTCTTGACATAGGATCTTCATAGTTACCAAACTGTTTTTTAAACTTAGGAAAAAGTCTATAAATCTTTTCTTCCTCACAAACCATCAAAGACATCAAATTATTACTCTTTAAATTTGTCGTATGTTCAGATAGGTCTGATAAAAGAAAAATTGGAGATGAATCATAGTCATAAGCAACAAGGGTAAAGGTTGAATAGGGAAACTTATTCTTTAAATTTATTTTACTATTAGAGTAAAGCGTAGGGTTGAACTCTGTAGATAAATAACCCTTAGAACACGATCTTATTAACTGTCTTGTAGTGTAATTTATATTCATGCTATTATATTAATATATATATATAAATATTAATAAAATGAAAAATTTCAAATATCTTTTATCGTTCCTGGTTTGTTTTTTAATTCTATCTAATGATTCTACCTCTGCAAAAGTAGTTTTTCATGGAGGGTATGCATTTGAAACCTTTAAGGGACAAAAGGTAGCAGCTGCTTATGTATCAATATTCAATCAATCTGATAAAGACCTTGTGATTAAAAGTATTACTTCAACTATTTGCGAAGTAGCTGAAATTCACGACACAGTTTTAGAAGGTGAAATTATGAGGATGAAAAAAGTAGAGTCGCTAAATATTCCAGCAAGAAGTGAATTTTATTTTCAACCTGGAAGTACACATATTATGCTCATGGGTCTCAATCAGGAATTAAAAGATGGAACAAATTTTAAGTTAAATTTTGAATTTAAGAATAAACAAAATCTTAATGTAGAAATAATGGTTTTGAATAAGAAGCTAAGAGAAAATTTATTGGATAAAAAATGAGTATTAAAAGACTCCATGCTACCAGCGTTGCGATAGAGGATAATGGAGTGGCAATATTTGGAGATCCTGGCTCGGGCAAATCAGATCTCGCATTAAGACTAATTGATTCTGGAGCTACCCTTATATCTGATGATATTACTGTTTTTAGTAAATTAGAAAAGAATATCAATTTATTTGGCATTGAAAATACTAAGGGTCTCCTTGAAGTTAGAGAGGTAGGAATAATAACCGTCCCTTATGTAGAAGGTATAAAACTGAAGCTAGTGGTTAGACTTACAGATAAGGTAATAGAAAGAATTCCAAAAAAAAATCAGATTAATTTATTGGGTTTAAAATTTCCTAAGCTTGAGATCAATGGAAAAAACTCCTCTTCAGTTGCAAAGGTCAAAGTAAAGTTGAATGAGATTAATGAGTAAAAATCAAGTTATCATAATTACAGGACTATCGGGTGCAGGAAGGAGTACAGCTTTAAAGATTCTTGAGGATATAGGTTATGAAGCAATTGATAATCTTCCAACTTCGTTAATTATAAATATACTAGAATCAAATATAAAAAAAAATATAGCAGTAGGGATTGATATAAGAAGTCAGGGCTTTAACGCTAAAAAAATTGCAGATCTTATAACTTTGAAGAAAAAAGAACTTGATGTTTCAATTGTTTTTTTTGACTGTGATAATTTAAATTTAATAAACAGATTTAAGGAGAATAGGAGGTCACATCCACTTAAACTCGACCTGCCGATGGACGATATAATTGACAGAGAACGTTTATGGTTAGAACCATTAAAGAAAGTTAATGATATATACATAGATACTTCAGGGTTTTCAGTAAATCTATTAAAAAAACAACTAAATGGATTTTTTAATAAAGATTCTAAAACTAAACAAAGTATACGAATAATTTCTTTTGGTTATAAATATGGCCTGCCAAGAGAAGCAGATATTGTTTTTGATATGAGGTTTATTAAGAACCCTTTTTATATTAAAGAGTTATCAAAACTTAATGGTGAAAATAAGAAGGTGATAGATTTTATAAATAAACAAAAAAACTTTAATTTTTTTTTTAGGACCATCCAAAAGTTTTTTGATAAAATTTTAATAGGATTTAAAGAAGAAGGTAAAAATTATATAACTATTGCCTTTGGATGTACAGGGGGGGTTCATCGGTCAGTTGTTTCAGCCCTTCAACTTTATTCTATACTAAAAAAAAACAATAAATTTGAAATGTACCTTGATCATAGAGATATAAAAAAATGATTGGAATAGTAATAGTAAGTCATTCTAATATAGCTAAAGAATTTATAGGAGTTATAGAACATATTGTAGGAAAGCAGGAAAAAGTTTACGCGGTTTCAATCTTTCCTCAAGATAATATGGAAAATAAAAGAAACGAAATCTTAGACTATGTTAAAAAGGCACAATCTGGGAAGGGTGTGATTGTTCTTACAGATATGTTTGGAGGAACTCCTTCTAATCTTGCTCTATCTGTAATGGAAGATGAAAAGATTGAAGTTGTAGCAGGTGTCAATTTGCCGATGCTTATTAAAATGATGTCTTTGAGAAAAAAATTATCAATTAAAGATGTCATTAAAAAGTCACAAGAAGCAGGTAGAAAATATATAAATGTTGCCTCTGCTTTTTTTGAGGATAAAAAAAATTGCAAGAAAAAAGGTTAGAGAAAAAAATTCTTATAACGAATAAACTTGGTCTACACGCAAGAGCAGCAGCCAAGTTTGTAAGCTTAACATCAAAGTGCGAATCAAAATTCGTTGTTAAAAAGGGAAAAAATACTGTCAGTGGCTCTTCATTATTAGGATTGATGACCCTCGCAGCATCAAAAGGAACTGAAATTAAGGTACAATGTATTGGGAGTAAGGCAGAACAGGATTTAGAGAAATTAATTGATTTGATAAAAAATAATTTTGGTGAGGAAAAACCTCTATCGGAGAATATTAGAAAGGAAAAGGTCATAAAAGGTATTGGGGTTTCATCAGGATATGCCATTGGAAATTGTATATTAAAAAAGACATCAAATTTATCTCATTCTGAATATAATATTTCTATATCGAACGTTAAGAATGAATTAATTAGATTAGATAAAGCAGTAAAGAAAACAATTCTAGATTTTAAAAAAATAATTAATAAAATTCATTCTACCAAGAATGATGTCTATGAGGAAATGAAACTAGTTTTAGAGGCTAACATCTACTTACTAAGTTCATCATCTTTTATCAAGGATGCAAAGAAAAGAATAAGTAACGATCTTATTAATGCTGAGTTTGCTATCAATGAGGAGTTAAACAAGCAATTTAAAATTTTTAATAAAATTAAAGACGATTATCTCAAAGATCGATTTGATGATGTTAGAGATGTATGTAAAAGAATTTTAGATAACCTACAAAAAAAAATTTTTTTTAGTAAAGTGAAAGCAAATCAGATTCTAGTAGCTAATGAACTTGGCCCAGCAGATCTATTTTCAGAATCAAAAAATAAATATATAGGTCTTGTTAGTGGTTTGGGAGGGCCTGAGGGACATTTTGCTATTGTAGCAAGATCTTTATCAATACCTACAATTGTAGGAGTTAAAAATGTATTAAAAAAACTTAGAAAAAATGACGAGCTTATAATTGATGGAGAAAAGGGCGTTTTAATAACAAACCCAACACAACATACTCGATTATTTTATGTAAAAAAGATTGAAGAAAAGAAAAATCAAGAAAAAAAATTAAATTCATTTGTAAATATTAGGCCAAAAACATTAGATGGAAAAAAAATAAGTATTGAGGCGAACGTTGATAACGAAGATGAGGTTAAAGAATCTATGAAGAAAGGTATCAATGGTATAGGACTTTACAGAAGTGAATATTTATTTATGAACAAAAAAAGAATGCCTTCAGAACAGGAACAATTTATTTCAATTAGAAATGCATTAAAATATCTAAAAGGTAATCCATTGACAATAAGAACTCTTGATGTTGGAAATGACAAAAAAGTTCCATCAATTGAAAAATTTTTATCAAAATCACCAAATCCAGCACTTGGACTTAGAGCCATAAGATTAACACTTGCTTTCCCAAAAATTTTTAAAAAGCAACTATCTGCTATTCTAAGGGCAAGTAATTATGGCAACATAAAAATTATGTTGCCAATGGTTTCAAATGTTACTGAATTAAATCAAACTAAAAAGATAATTGATGAAGTAGTATCAGATTTAAGGCAAAAAAAAATTAAAATTAAAGTCCCGCCTGTTGGTGTTCTCATTGAAACACCAGCTGCAGCGCTTATCTCACAGTCACTAGCAAAAAACTGTGATTTTTTCGCAATAGGAACAAATGACCTAACTATGTATACCTTAGCAACAGATAGAGGTGACGAAGAGGTGGCTAATATTTATGATCCTACTCATCCTTCAGTTCTTAAGTTAATTAAATTGACAGTTAATTCTGCAAAAGATAACAACATTCCAGTAAGTATTTGTGGCGAAATGGCTGGCGATACCTTGTTTACTATGTTATTGGTAGGTTTAAATATTAATTCATTATCAATGGGAATTTCCAGTATTCTAAAAATAAAGCAATTTTTAAATTACTTAAGCTTTAGTGAAGCAAAAAAAATTTCAGGTGAAATTTTAAATGATGATGATAATATTTCGATAAAGAATAAATTAGAAAAATATAGAAATTACGTGATAAATAATTTTAGTTAGGAGAAAAATGAGTGACTTTAAAGTAAAAGATATCGAGTTAGCGACTTGGGGTAGAAAAGAAATTCAAATAGCTGAGACAGAAATGCCTGGACTCATGCAGCTTAGAGAGGAATATAAAAATTCAAAGCCTTTATCAGGCGCTAGAATTGCCGGATGTCTTCATATGACGATTCAGACGGCAGTACTCATCGAAACTTTGATTGACTTAGGTGCTACAGTTAGATGGAGTTCTTGTAATATTTATTCAACCCAGGATCAAGCAGCAGCAGCAATTGCGAAGGAAAATATTCCTGTTTTTGCATGGAAAGGTGAGACAGAAGAAGAATTTTGGTGGTGTATTGAAAAAACAATTGATGGACCAGATGGTTGGAAACCAAATATGATACTTGACGATGGTGGAGATTTGACAAAGCTAATTCATGAAAAATATCCAGAATATCTTAATGAGATAAAGGGGCTTTCTGAAGAAACAACAACGGGCGTACTTAGACTAGTAGAGATGGAAAAGGACGGAAGATTGAAAGTTCCGGCAATTAATGTAAATGATTCAGTTACAAAATCGAAATTTGACAATAAATACGGTTGTAGAGAAAGTTTAGTTGATGGCATAAGGAGAGCAACAGATGTCATGATGGCAGGCAAAGTTGCAATAGTAGCAGGATATGGAGATGTTGGAAAAGGGTCTGCTGAAAGCTTGAGAAATGCAGGTTGTAGAGTACTAGTAACTGAAATCGACCCTATTTGTGCACTCCAAGCGGCTATGGATGGTTATGAAGTGACAACAATGGATAATGCTTGTAAAAAAGCAGATATTTTTGTTACAGCAACGGGAAATGTTGATGTAATCACTTTGGATCATATGAGAGAAATGAAAGATAGAAGTATAGTATGTAATATTGGTCACTTTGATTCAGAAATACAAGTTGAGGCGTTAAAAAACAATAAATGGAGTAATGTCAAACCACAAGTTGATGAAATAGAATTTCCAGATGGAAAAAAAATCATTTTGTTGGCAGAAGGAAGGCTTGTAAACTTAGGCTGCGCAACTGGACATCCAAGTTTTGTGATGTCAGCCTCTTTTTCTAACCAAGTATTAGCCCAGATCGAGTTATGGAATAATAACAAAAACTATGAAAATAAAGTTTATGTACTCCCTAAAAAACTTGATGAAAAAGTTGCGAGTATTCATTTGGACAAAATAGGGGCGATGCTAACGAAATTATCAAGTAAACAAAGTAAATATATTAACATACCAGTTGAGGGTCCATATAAATCTGAAGAATATAGATATTAACCTCGGGTGTTTATACCTTTAGTAGTTGAATACTCAAAATGAAGAGATTTGTCTGGAAATACGAGTTTATAGCAATGATGAGAGGCTGCAGCAGCCTCTGCAAATCCAGTTAAAATTAGTTTAAGCTTTCCAGGGTAATTACAAATGTCACCTATACCATAAATTCCCTTTTTAGATGTTTGACAGCTAGATTGATCAACTCTTAGGATTTTTTTTTCTATCTCCAAACCCCAGTTAGAAATTGGCCCTAGTTTGGTGGATAGACCAAAAAATGGTAAAAAGTAGTCAACTTCAAGTTTTCTTGTTTCATTATTAAGGTCTTTTACAGTTAAGGTTTCAATTTTACCATTTTGACCTTGAATTGAATCAATTTGATAAGGAATTATCATTTCAATATTTTTATCAAGACTTAGGCTCTTTAATTTTTCAACACTATTTGGAGCAGCTCTTAATTTTTCTCTTCTGTGAATAAAGTAAATTTTTTTGGTAATACTAGATAATTCTATCGCCCAGTCAACAGCCGAATCTCCTCCACCAGCTATAGCTATTGTTTTATCAAGAAAAATATTTTTTTTATCAACATTATAGAGAACAGATATATTCTCAAAATTTTCAATATTTTC
>ERZ802830.1322-NODE-1322-length-23767-cov-17.7478_pt1 | contig 23767 bp, 15 predicted proteins | sample MGYA00345654_ERZ802830 | MGnify/ENA primary metagenome ERZ802830 (study PRJEB30503, sample SAMEA104212375) | marine metagenome | biome: Westerlies Biome; feature: [SRF] surface water layer (ENVO:00010504) within the epipelagic zone...; material: water...
AAATCAGTTCAGATCAAATTAATGAATATGTTACTAATGGAGGAAACTTAATTGCTTACCGAAACTCTATTAGATGGGTCTCTGAAAACATAAATGAAATTGAACTATTATCCAATAATTTAATTGCAGATGGAGTAAGTTTTGATAAAAGAGAAGCATTTTATAGAGCACAACAAACAGGTGGTGCTATATTTGAAACAATTATAGATAAAAGTCATCCTGTCAACTATGGTATCGAGTCAAATATTCTACCTCTTTTCAGAAATTCAAATGTATACATGAGCAAAAGTGAACAAAGTTTTAATAATCCTATCTCTTATTCAAATAATCCCTTAATGAGTGGATATATTTCAGAAGAGAATCTTTCATTGTTAAAAACATCTGTGCCATTTAAATTAATTAGAAAAGGTAAAGGTAAAGTTATGTTGATGACCGATAATACAAATTTTAGAGCATTTTGGTTTGGAACTAACCGAGTTCTTTTAAATATGCTATTTCACTCAAATTTAATGTAGTTAGTTAGAGACATCATTAATGAACTTTATTCTATATATTCTTAGTTCATCTTCATCATATTGTTCATCAAATTCTTCAAGTGCAAATTTAATATCTTCACTTTCACTCTTTAAGAAATATTCATTAAGCTCTTCCTGTTGCTCGTCATCAAGAATATCATCAACATAATAGTCTATATCTAGCTTGGTACCAGAAAAAACAATGCTTTCTAGTTCTGACAATAATATATTAAACTCAATACCTCTAGATTCACTTAATTCATCAAGTGGTATTTTTTTGTCTATATTTTGAATAAGGGAAAGTTTTTTTGAAGACTTTGAACCTGATGTTCTAAGAATAATTTCATCTGATTTAATTATATTATTTTCTCTTATATGTTTTTTTATTAATTCAACAAATTGAAAACCAAATTTAATAACCTTTCCATCACCTACTCCATTTATATTTTTAAATTCATCCAATGATGTAGGGTATTTATATGTCATATCTTCTAATGAAAATTCCTGAAAAATTGCATATGGTGGAAGAGATTTATTTTTTGCAATTTCTTTTCTAAGAGTAATTAACTTTTTCATTAATTCAGAATCTACAACTGAAACTTTATTTGATTCATTATTTATTTTAAAAGTTTTAGTAAAATCATTATCTCTAGATACATAAAATTTTTTGGGGTTTAAATAAAAATCTTTTCCTTTTGGAGTTAATTTTACTGAATTAAAATCATTAATGTCCTTTTCAAATATTCCATCAACAATTGAATAAGTAATTATTGTTTTCCAAAACTTTTCATCAATTTCATTTTTATCATCTATTGGTAAATCATTTATAAAATCGTTTATCAATACTTTTTTATCACTGGCAAAATGATTTTTAATTATAAAAATAAGTTGATCTTTAACATTAATTTTCTTTTTAGGATTTTTTGAATTATCATCCATATTTTCATCATTGTTAATTGATGAGTCATATTTTTCCCCAAAATAACTTAATAAATATTTTCTTCTTGAGACTGATGTGTTAGCAAAATTGGAAATCTCTTTAAGTAACATCAAACTAATATTTCGTTCTGATGATTTCTTCTTTGAAAGCAGCTTTTCTAGTTTTTCAACATCTTGATAAGAATAATACATTAAACAATGCCCTTTTCCTCCATCTCTTCCTGCTCTTCCAGTTTCCTGATAATAACCTTCAATACTTTTTGGAATAGTATAATGAACCACATACCTAACATCAGGTTTATCAATTCCCATTCCAAAAGCAATTGTAGCAACTATGACATCACAATCATCTTTTAGAAATTTATCTTGGTTTTCTTCTCTTACTTTTTTTTCCAAACCCGCATGGTATGGCAAACTTATTACTCCATTCATATTAAGTAATTGTGACAATTCTTCTACATTTTTCCTAGATAGACAATAAATAATCCCAGATTCTTTATTATTAGACTTAATAAATTTTAAAAGATCAATATCTATTTGATCATTTTTTGGTCTTACTTCATAATATAAGTTTGGTCGATTAAAAGAGGATTTAAATATTTTTGAGTTATTTATTTTTAAATTTTTTATAATATCATCTTGAACTTTTGGAGTAGCTGTAGCTGTTAAAGCAATAATTTTAATTTTTGGGTTAATCATGTCAATCACTTCTCTAATCTTGCGATATTCAGGCCTAAAGTCATGCCCCCACTCTGATATACAGTGAGCCTCATCAATTGCTAAAAAGGATATAGATACGTTTGTTAAAAAATCTATTGTATCTTTTTTAGATAATGTTTCTGGAGCTACAAATAATAATTTTGTTTTTCCAGAACACACATCATCTTTAACATTATCTGATTGCTCTTTATTAAGAGTTGAATTAAGAACATGAGCAACAGAATCATCAGTATTATTTCCTCTTATAAGGTCAACCTGATTTTTCATTAAAGCAATTAAAGGAGAAACTATAATTGCTGTTCCATCTAAAATCATAGCTGGTAGTTGATAACAAAGCGATTTACCCCCTCCAGTTGGCATTATGACAAAAGAATCATTACCCTCAAGTAGATTCCTAATTATAGATTCTTGAAGATTTTTAAATGAAGTGAAACCAAATTTTTCTTTTAATTGATCTTTTAGTGTATCCAAATTATAGTTTTTGCAAAATGTTTAAATTTGCATTATATACAATTTAAAATAAATTTCCCATTTTGACTAATCAAGAGATAATAAAAGATACCGCCCTAGATACACTGGATCTTACGTCCAGATCAATTTCAAATCTTTCACAAGTAATTGACTCAAACTTTTGTGAGATTATAGAAAACTTAATTATATGCAAAGGCAAAATAGTTCTTACTGGCATTGGTAAGAGTGCAATTATAGGTATGAAAATTTCTGCAACTTTAAATTCTACAGGATCAAAATCAATATTTTTACATCTTGGTGATGCACTTCATGGAGATATGGGTGTTATTAGTAGCGAAGATATTGTTATATGTTTATCAAAAAGTGGAGAATCTGAAGAAATTCAATCCCTGTGTAATTATTTGAGAGAAAATAAAATAAAACTAATAGGAGTCTCTTGTGTAAAAAACTCTTTACTTGAAAAATTTTCAAATTTTTTTATTCATACAAGTATTGAGAGAGAAGCTTGTCATAATAATTTAGCTCCTACATCAAGCTCAAGCTGTCATTTGGCCATAGGAGATGCTATTGCAATGACCTTACAGAAGTTAAAAGGCTTTTCACCTAGTGAGTTTGTTATGTATCATCCCTCAGGTGTTTTAGGAAAGCAATTAAGTTTAACCTTATACAACTTGATAGATTTAAATAGAAAACCAAAAGTTGATGGCAAATCATCATTCTTTGATATTGTGAATGAAATTTCTGCTAATATGTATGGAGCAACTGCTGTTTTAAATAATGAAAAAATAATTGGAATTATTACAGATGGTGACATAAGAAGACTAGTTGAAAAAAATATAAATATAAATGATGTTTCTGCTTTAAGTTTTATGAATACAAATCCTAAAACTATGAAATCTGATACTCTTGCTATCAAATCATTAAAATATATGCAGGAAAATAATATTAGCCAGGTGCTTGTTTTGGATGATAGCAATAATTATATTGGAATTGTTCATATACTAGATATAATTAAACAAGGAATTAGTAATGAGTAATTCTAGAGATATGTCATTCTTAGACCATCTTGAAGAATTAAGATGGCATATTATTAGGTCAACAATATCTGTTCTAGTTATTGCTGTTGTTGCATTTTTGGCAAAAGATATAATCTTTGACCAAATAATATTTGGTCCAAAAAAAGGAGATTTTATAAGTTATAAAATTTTTTGCTCAATCTCGCAATCTATTGGAGGTGAAGCTTTCTGCTTTAATGAACTCCCATTTAGAGTTCAAAGCAGAACAGTTTCTGGTCAATTTTCTGCACACTTATGGACTTCAATTTTAGCAGGCTTTATTTTAGCTTTCCCATATGTAGTATATGAGTTCTGGAGGTTTATTAGTCCTGGACTATATAAAAAAGAAAAAGAAGGGGCTAGAGGTTTTATATTTGTTTCATCAACTTTATTTTTTATTGGTGTTTTATTTGGATACTATGTGGTAACTCCATTGTCAATAAATTTTTTAGGAAACTATTCAATTAGCTCAGAAGTTTTTAATGACTTTGATTTAAACAGTTATATTGGTTTACTAAGAGCATCTGTATTGGCTTCCGGATTAATCTTTGAACTACCAATTATAATTCACTATCTGACAAAAGTAGGCCTAGTAACTCCAAATTTTTTAAGAAAAAACAGGAAATTTGCTTTAGTTATAGTTTTAAGTTTATCAGCTATAATTACTCCACCAGATATTGCAAGTCAAATTATTGTCAGTATTCCTATTTTAGTTTTATATGAAATAAGTATAATAATTTCAAAAATTGGTTATAATAAATTAAATACATAATATTTGTAAATGATTCTTAAAGCTATTGAAATATCAAAATCGTATAGGGGAAGAAAAGTTGTAGACAACATCACTGTTGAAGTAAATCAAGGAGAAATTGTTGGGTTACTTGGACCTAACGGTGCAGGAAAAACTACATCATTTTACATGATAGTTGGTTTAATCAAACCAGAGTATGGAAATATATCATTAGATAAGGAAATTATTACAAGTTATCCAATGTATCAAAGAGCACAAAAAGGGATTGGTTATTTAGCTCAAGAAGAATCTGTTTTTAGAAAGCTATCTGTCGAGGATAATATACTAGGTGTATTAGAGTTTTCAAGCCTGACAAAAAATGAACAAAAAGAAAAGGCTGAACATTTAATGGAAGAATTTGGTTTAATAAATATTAAAGAAAATAGAGGTGATTTACTTTCTGGTGGAGAAAGAAGAAGAACTGAAATTGCAAGAGCATTGGCTAATGATCCAAAATTTTTATTATTAGATGAACCTTTTGCCGGAGTCGACCCAATTGCTGTAGAAGATATTCAATCAATAATATCAGTATTAAAAGAGAAGAATATAGGAATTCTAATAACAGATCATAATGTACAAGAAACACTTGCAATTACAGACAGAACATATTTAATGTTTGAGGGTAAAATACTAAAAGAAGGTATACCTGAAGAACTAGCAAAAGATGAAATGGTAAGAAAGGTTTATTTAGGAAAAAACTTTGAATTTAAAAAGAAAAAAATTTAAATTAAAGACCACAAATTCCTTATTACGTTCAAGAATAAGTATAAAATTATAACTAGTGAAAATCCTCCTAGTCCAAATAAGAAAATTATTGGAACCGAAAATACTATTGTTAGTATTTTAAAAATATTATAATCATATTTTCTTAACGATATTCTTAATGAAAAAAGTCTAAAAGGAACATTCATTAAAACCACACTTGATATTGTAAGAATTATTAGTGTATAATTATTTAAAAGGTATTCTTTAGATTCTATAAGATATACATGATCCATTAGTATTGGTAGAGAAACAAAAAATAATGCATTTGCAGGAGTTGGTAATCCTTCAAATTCATCAGTGTAATTAATTGTATTAAATTTTGCTAATCTTACGGCTGAACCTAAAGTTATAAGGAATGCAACAAATGCTATAGGTGAAATAGAAAAAACTAAATCTAATTCTAAGATAGGAGATAAATATAAGTTCAAGTCAAAATCTGTTACTCTATTTCCAGATAACTTAAATAATTGGTAAACTACTATACCTGGAACAACTCCACTAGTAACAATATCTGAAATTGAGTCCAGATGTTTGCCAAAATCAGATTCTGCATTCAGAAGTCTAGCAACTAATCCATCCATATAATCTAAAAAAACTCCAAACAAGACAAGAATTAATACAGCGTCAAATTGAAACTGAAAAGCAAAAGCAATTGAAAAACATCCACAAATTAAGTTAAGCAGAGTTATAATGTTTGGTATAAATACTTTTATCATGTTTAAAATGCCTTCCAATTTATAAAAAAATTGTAATATTAGATTGTAAAAACCATTTAAACTTTTAAATGTGAGCAGACTTCTTAGTTATTCTTTAATTAGTGGAATTTTATTAGGTGGGTCGTGGCCTGTTAATGGTTTTACTCCCCTTATTTTTATTAGTTTAATTCCCTTATTATATGTTGAAGATCTTATAAGTAAAGATGACTTAAGTAAAAAAAATTTACGAATTTTTTTCTATTCTTATTTAGCATTTCTTACATGGAATATTTCTACAACGTGGTGGATTGTTTATACTACAATACCTGGAGCAATTTTTGCTAATGTAGTTAATTCATCATTCTACTCAATCATATTCTTGTTATATAGTCGAGTTAAAAGAAAAGTTGACTTCAAAGCAGGATCCCTTTTTTTAATAACTTTTTGGATTACATTTGAAAAATTTCACTTAAACTGGGAGTTTTCATGGCCTTGGTTAAACCTTGGAAATGTCTTCTCTGAAAGAATAAACTGGATACAGTGGTATGAGTATACAGGTGTATTTGGAGGGAGTTTATGGATACTTTGTTCGAATTTTCTTCTATTTAACTTAATTAAAAATTTTTCAAAATTTAAAGATAAAAGAAGATTTTATATTAGAATTATTCCAAGAATATTCCTTATTAGTATACCAATTTTTTTATCTCTTTTAATTAAACCAAAAATTGATAAAATAGAAGAATTTGATGTTTTGATAACTCAGCCTAAAATAGACCCCTGGGACTCTAAATATGGTAACTCCAAAAATAATCTTGATTACTTTAAAATTTTTAAGGAATTAACTAATGATAAATTAATAAATAAAAAATATGATTTTGTTATAACACCAGAAACTTATTTCTCAGAAGGATATGGAGAAAATATTGACTATTTTGAATTTTCGAGACTTCATGACAGCCTTAATTCTTATTTAAATCAATTTGAAAATACTAATTTAATTTCTGGTATACAATTCTATAAGCTTTATCAAAATCAAAATGATAAACCCACTAAATCAGCTAATTTAGTGAGTGATGGAATATGGGTTGATTATTTTAATTCATCTATTAACATTTCAGCAAATACAGATTTTGAGTATAATCATAAATCTAAGTTAGTTGTTGGTAGTGAATATATGCCAATGAAGTCTTTGCTCGAGCCTATTATTGGTACAATTATGATTGACCTTGGTGGAACAATTCGTTCTTTAGGAACTCAACATTATTCTGAAAGAAAAATTTTTAAACATTCTAAAAAAAATTTAAAAACTGCTCCAATTGTTTGTTATGAGACTATAGATGGAGAGTATGTTGCTAATTATGTAAGTTTGGGTGCTAACTTCATAACAATTATTACTAATGACGCTTGGTGGGGAAATACTCCAGGACATAGGCATTTATTAAGTTATGCTAGATTAAGAGCAATTGAAAATAGAAGATATGTTTTAAGAAGTGCTAATTCAGGTGTTTCAACCATAATTAACGAAGTTGGAGAGTATGAAGGCAATTTACCATTTGATGAAAGGGGAACTATTAGTGGAAAAGCCTTTACAATTGAAGAAAAAACTTTTTACAACAAAAATGGAGATTACATTGCTAGGATTTGTATTCTAATTTCAATTTTATTATTGTTAATTTCTTTTTCAAAGGTAAAAGATTGATTTTTTTTTGGTTTTCTGGAGTTATAATATACTTTTGCAGAAAATAAGTCTTATGTATTGGACACTAGAATTAGCCTCTTACTTAAGTGATGCTCCTTGGCCCGCGTCCAAAGACGAGTTAATAGACTTTTCAATTCGAACTGGTGCACCTCTTGAAGTTGTAGAAAATCTTCAATCTCTGGAAGATGAAGGTGATGTATACGAATCAATAGAAGAGATATGGCCAGATTACCCAACAGATGAAGATTATCTTTGGAATGAAGATGAGTATTAATTTTATAAGATTAATATTTATTGGTAATTTTTAGATAAATTTGAAAAAAAATTAATATGTCCATTATTAACTCCCTTTTAAAGGTATTTCTTGGGGATAAGTCTGGTAAAGATCTAAAAAAACTTTCCCCACTAGTTGATGATATTAATGAACATTTTAATAAAATGTCTTCATACAGTAATGATCAACTCAGAGATAAAACAATTGGATTTAAAAAGATAATTTTTGAAAAAACTTCAAGTGTAAATAAGTCAATTGATGAATTAAATACTAAAATTTCAATAGAAAAATCTAATACTAATAAAGAAGATTTATTTAAACAAGTAGAGCTATTAGAAGAGGAATTAATTGGGATTAAAGCAGAAGTCTTAAATGAATTATTACCTGAAGCTTTTGCTGTAGTTAAGGAAACAGCTAGAAGATTCTTTGAAAATGAGGAGATTCAAGTTAATGCATCAGATTTCGATAAGGAAATTGCTACAAAAAAATCGTATGCAAAGATTACTAACAATAAGGCTATCTGGAAAAATAATTGGGATGCTGCAGGAAAAAATGTTGTTTGGGATATGATTCATTATGATGTACAATTAATTGGGGGAATAGTTCTTCATCAGGGAAAGATTGGAGAAATGCAAACTGGTGAAGGTAAAACATTGGTATCTACACTACCTATTTATCTTAATTCATTAACTGGTGATGGAGTTCATCTTGTAACAGTTAATGATTATTTAGCAAAAAGAGACAGTGCTTGGATGGGACCCCTTTTGGAATTTCATGGATTAAGGATTGACTGTATTGATTATTATAAACCGAATTCTCCTGAAAGAAAAAAAGCATATGAAGCTGATATAACTTATGGTACCAATAACGAATTTGGCTTTGATTATCTAAGAGATAATATGTCCCATTCACTTGATGATATTGTTCAAAAAAAGCATAATTATGCAATAATTGATGAAGTAGATTCTGTTTTAATTGATGATGCAAGAACTCCTCTAATAATATCAGGACCAACAAAAGACGGAGATCGTCATGAATTTGACAATCTTAAACCCAAAATTAACAGGCTTGTATCTCTACAGAAGACTTATTTATCTAATAGTCTCTCTGAAGCAAAAAATCTAATAAAAGATTCAGATAATGACCAAGGTGGATTCCTATTATATAGAGTTTTCAGAGGCCTACCAAAAAACAAAGCTTTAATTAAATTTTTAAGTGAAGAAGGAGTTAAGCAAATCCTTCAAAAGACAGAGAATTTTTATATGCAAGATAATAATAGAGAAATGCATCAAATTGATGAAGAACTTTATTTCACTATTGACGAAAAAAATAATCAGATTGAACTTACTGATAAAGGAATTGAGACATTATCAAAAGATCTAGAAGATAAAGATTTCTTTATTATGCCAAATATATCAACAGAGGTATCTGAAATTGAAGCTAAAGGACTAACAAGTGAAGAAGAGGCTAAAGAAAAAAACGACCTTTTCAACGATTTTAATGTAAAAAGTGAAAGGATTCATAGTATTAATCAATTGTTAAAAGCATTTACCCTTTTTGAAAAAGATGTTGAATATGTTGTTGTAGAAAATAAAGTAATGATAGTAGATGAACAAACAGGTAGAATCATGGATGGAAGAAGATACTCTGACGGTCTTCATCAAGCAATTGAAGCAAAAGAAAATGTAAAAATTGAAGCTGCAACTCAAACTTTTGCAACAATTACTCTTCAAAATTATTTTAGACTGTATTCAAAACTTTCAGGTATGACTGGAACTGCTGTTACAGAGGCTGGTGAATTTTGGGAGATATATAAACTTGATGTAACTGAAATACCTACTAACAAACCTATAGCGAGAAAGGACCAGGATGACTTAATATATAAATCCAAGAGAGAAAAGTATAATGCAATAATAGAAGAGGTGATAAATTTAAGAAACAACAGAAGACCTACCTTAATTGGAACTACATCTGTTGAGATCTCTGAATTGCTTAGTAAAATGTTGAGCAGAGCAAATGTTAATCATAATGTACTTAATGCTAAGCTTCACAAAAAAGAAGCTGATATTGTAGCTGAAGCTGGAAAACCTGGAGTAGTTACTATAGCAACTAATATGGCTGGAAGAGGAACTGATATTAAGCTAAGTAAGGATGTAATTGATGCTGGTGGACTTGCTATAATTGGTACTGAAAGGCATGATTCAAGGAGAGTAGATCGACAGCTTCGGGGAAGATCCGGAAGACAGGGTGATCCTGGAAGTTCTCAATTTTATGTTTCTTTTGAAGATAATTTAATGAGGTTATTTGGCCAAGATAGAGTTTCAAATATTATGGATAGAATGGGACTAAAAGATGGTGAGAATATTCAACATCCAATGGTAACTAAATCAATTGAGAGAGCTCAAAAGAAAGTAGAAGAGAACAATTTTGGAATACGAAAAAGGCTGCTTGAATATGATGATGTAATGAACTCTCAAAGAAATATCATCTATACTCTAAGAAAAAATGCGTTAGAAGGAGATAGACTTCAGATTGATATCTCAAATATTATGTTTGACACAATTGATGAAATAATTAGAGAAAATAAAGGAACTAATAATTACAAAAACTTTGAGTTTGAGCTCATAACTACTTTTTCTATGTCATCTCCAGTAGATGAAACCGAATTTTTAGATTCAAGTGAAGAAATTCTCATTGATAAGTTGTATCAAGAGTTAAATACTTTTTATATAAATAAAAAAGAACTAAACAGAACTCTTGCGTTTCCAGTAATAAAAAATGTATATGAGAACAAAAGTAATTCGTTTAAAAGAATTGTGGTTCCATTTACCGATGGTAAAAAAGTTATAAATATTGTTACTGATCTAAAAAAATCATATGATAGTGAAGGCGAAAATTTAATTTACGATTTTGAAAAAAATATATCATTAGCAATAATTGATGAAAAATGGAAAAATCATTTAAGAAAGATGGACGAACTAAAACAGTCAGTTCAACTCGCTGTTCATGAACAAAAAGATCCACTCTTAATTTATAAATTTGAAGCATATGAATTGTTTAAATCAATGATTCATATTCTTAATAAAGAATTACTTTCTTTCTTATTCAAATCTAATCTTCCAGATAATCAAGCAAATATAAAAGATGCCTCTTCAAATGTGCAAGGAAAAAATTATAACACCACAAAAGAGGAAAGCTTAAATAGTGATGAATTAGCTGAAAGGGCTAGAAGAATTGGAGCAAATGTAAATCAACGATCTCAAAAAGTTGAAACTATTACTAGAAATATTCCAAAAATCGGTAGAAACGAAAAAGTTGAAATTAAAAACTCTTCTACAGGAGAAACTCAAACTTTAAAATTTAAACAAGCAGAAAATTTACTTCATACAGGTGAATGGGAGTTAAATAGTTAATCTGTCTACATTATTCTTAGATTTTAAGTCCTTTTGTATTAAATTAATATTTTTTTGAATACTTTTTTGGGAATTTAATAATTAACATTTTAATCTATTTCGTTTTAATTGGATAGGTTTTTTATGGTAAATTGATAATTATATTTTTGTAATCCTTATTATGAAATTAAAAGACCAAGGTTTATATCTCTCAGAGTTCGAACACGATAATTGTGGAGCAGGCTTTATATGCAGTCTCAATGGGGAAAAAACTAATACTATTATTAGTGAAGCATTGAACATATTAACTTGTCTGGAACACAGAGGTGCAGTTAGTTCAGATGGAAGAACAGGAGACGGAGCTGGAATTTTAGTTGAAATTCCCCATGATTTTTTTGTTAAAGAATGTAGTTTCACTCTTCCAGCTGAAAATGAATATGCAGTTGGAATGGTTTTTCTCCCTAATAAAATTAATCAATTAAACTATTGCATTAAAATTTTTGAGGATGAAATAAAAAAACAAGGTTTAAGTATTTTAGGCTGGAGAGATGTTCCAGTTAATTCAAAAGTTGTTGGGTCCATTGCAAGTAAAACTCAACCTCAGATTAAGCAAGTTTTTATTAAGCACAATGTATCTGAAATGGGTCATAAGGAGTTTAACTTAAAGCTTTTTATTGCTAGAAAAATTTCTGAAAATATTATTTATGCCTCTGAATTGAATCAAAAAGAATTTTTTTATTTTTCAAGTCTAAGCTTAACAACAATAATCTATAAAGGCTTACTAATTCCCGAAGATATTGAGAGGTTTTATATCGATTTAAAAAATCCAAAATTAGTTACTAGACTTGCTTTAGTTCACCAAAGATTTTCAACAAATACTTTCCCAACATGGGATTTGGCACAACCTTTCAGATATATGTGTCATAATGGTGAAATAAATACTTTTAAAGGTAATATCAGCAGAATGAGAACAAGGGAGGAATTATTCAAATCTGATAGTATATCTGACGAAGATATGTCTAAAATTTTTCCAATAATTGTTCCTGGAAAATCAGATTCTGCATCAATGGATATGGTCGTAGAATTATTACTAATGACAGGTAGATCTCTTCCAGAAGTAATGATGATGTTAGTTCCTGAGGCATGGGAAAAACACAATTCAATGTCAGATGAAAAAAAAGCATTTTACAAGTTTAACAGCTGTATTATGGAACCATGGGATGGACCTGCATCAATACCATTTACAGATGGTAAATATATAGGTGCCCTTCTAGACAGGAATGGATTGAGACCTTCCAGATATACAGTAACTAAAGACGGATATGTAATAATGTCATCTGAAACAGGAGTTGTTGATTTAGATCCTGAAAATATTTTATCTCATGGTAGATTAGAACCAGGTAAAATATTTTTAGTTGATATGGAGGAAGGAAGAATTATTAATGATAATGAGATAAAAGAAAATATTGTTTCTAAGAGACCATATAAAAAATGGACCGAAAAAAATATTTTACAATTAAGTAATATCCCGTACACAGGTAATAGGACCCCTGAAGAAAGAATTGATCTGGAAACAAGGCTTAAAATATTTGGCTACACAAAAGAAGACTTCAAGAAAATAATAATACCCATGAGTATAAGTGGGAAAGAATCAATTGGATCAATGGGAACTGATACTCCATTGGCTGTTCTTTCAAAGAAACCACAATTGATTTATAATTATTTTAAACAACTTTTTGCTCAAGTAACAAACCCTCCTCTAGATGGAATAAGAGAGGAAATAATTACTGACACTAGTTTGTCATTAGGAAGTAATTATAACATTTTTGAAATTATTGAAGACCACTCAATAAACCTTACAATTAAAAATCCTATTATTTCAAATGAAGATCTTGATAAAATAAAATATATTGATCATAAAAAATTTAAAGCTAGTTCTATTGAGTGTCTTTATCAATTCAAAAAAGGTCATAATGGGATTGAAGAGGCTTTAGACAATATAGTCCTTAAAATTGAAAAATTAATTGATGATGGAAGTAATATAATTATTTTAAGTGATAGAAATGTTTCGAAAAAGATGGCACCAATACCTGTTTTACTTGCATGTTCATTTGTACACCAAACAATGATAAAGAAAAAGAAAAGATCAAAATTTGGTATTATTATTGAATCTGCTGAACCTAGGGAACCACACCACTTTTCGATGCTTTTCGGTTATGGTGCTAGTGCTATTAATCCTTATTTAGTTAATGAAATAATTAGTTACCATCATAAAATTGGTCATATTAAGGATATCAGTGTTGAATCTGCAATATCAAACTTTAATAATGCTATTGCAAAGGGTATTCTTAAAGTAATGAATAAGATTGGTATATCCACATTAAATTCATATAGAGGTTCTCAAATTTTTGAGGCTTTAGGTTTAAAGACAAATTTTATAAATAAGTATTTCAAAAATACACCATCAAGAATTGAAGGAGTTGGTCTTTACGTTCTCGAAAAAGAAATTAGCCAAAGAATTCATTTTGCTTTTAATTCAGAATCTGACTTTTCATCTATTAAAACAGGTGGTGATTATAGATGGAGAAGAGATGGTGAAAGCCATATGCTAAACCCAAAAACTATATCAAAACTTCAAGATTCAGTTAAGACAGAAAATTACAGTACTTATAAAGAATACTCCGATCTCATTAACAAACAAGAAGAACAACTTATGACAATTAGAGGACTCTTAAAATTTGTTGATTACAATCCAATACCAATTGAAGAGGTTGAGCCGTGGACTGAAATTGTAAAAAGGTTCAAGACTGGTGCAATGTCATATGGATCTATTAGTAAGGAAGCTCATGAGAATCTTGCTATTGCTATGAATAGAATTGGTGGAAAAAGTAATTCAGGTGAAGGTGGTGAAGATTTTGTAAGGTTTGGTAAAGATGAAAATGGAGATTCTAGAAATAGTGCAATAAAACAAGTTGCATCAGGAAGATTTGGAGTAAGTTCTTATTATCTAACTAATGCAGACGAAATACAAATTAAAATGGCACAAGGAGCAAAACCAGGAGAGGGTGGACAGCTACCAGGTCCTAAAGTAAATCCTTTAATTGCCAAAGTTAGAAATTCTACTCCATATGTTGGTTTAATTTCTCCACCCCCTCACCATGATATTTACTCAATTGAAGATCTTGCTCAATTAATATTTGATCTTAAAAATGCTAATAGAGATGCAAGGATTAATGTAAAACTAGTATCTGAAGTTGGAGTTGGCACTATTGCTGCAGGAGTAGCAAAAGCCAAAGCAGATGTAATTTTGATTTCAGGATTTGATGGTGGAACAGGGGCATCGCCTTTAACCTCATTAAGACATGCTGGACTTCCTTGGGAGTTAGGAATAGCAGAGGCTCAACAAACACTAGTTTTAAATAATCTAAGAAGTAGAGTAGTTCTTGAATGTGATGGTCAGTTAAAGACTGGAAGAGATGTTGCTATAGCATGTCTTCTTGGAGCTGAAGAGTTTGGATTTTCCACAGCTCCACTTGTTGCGTCAGGTTGTATAATGATGAGAGCATGTCATTTAAACACCTGCCCTGTGGGTATAGCGACACAAGACCCTGAGCTGAGAAAGAACTTTAAAGGGAAACCAGAGCATGTAATAAACTTTATGTATTTTGTTGCTGAAGAATTAAGAGAAATTATGGCTAACCTAGGTTTTAGATCAGTCGAGGAAATGGTCGGTCAAAGTCAAAAATTAAAAGCAAAAAAAGATATTGAAGATTACAAGGTAAAGGGGATTAATCTCGATAAGGTATTATATAAACCAAATTCTTTTAACAAAAAGACCCTAAGGAGTACTGAAAATCAAGATCATAACCTTAAAAAAGTATTAGATTTTAAAATTTTAAAAGAGGCTAAACTTTCAATAAAAAAGAAAATTAAAACTTCTTTAGAATACACTATAAAAAATACAGATAGAACAGTTGGAGCTATTCTAAGCAATGAAATATCAAAACTTTATGGAGAAAAAGGTTTAGCAAAAAATACTCTTAACCTAACCTTTAATGGATCTGCCGGACAAAGTTTTGGTGCATTTTGTGTAAAAGGAATGACAATGACAGTGTTTGGTAACACAAATGATTATTTTGGTAAAAGTTTATCAGGAGCTATTCTTACTGTAAGGGTTCCAAAAAAATCAACTTTTAAATCTAACATGAATATTATTACAGGTAATGTAGCACTTTATGGAGCAATCAGTGGTGAAGCATACATAAATGGAATTGCTGGAGAGAGATTTTGTGTTAGAAATTCAGGTGCAAATGCTGTTGTTGAGGGGGTTGGAGATCATGGGTGTGAATATATGACTGGTGGAAATGTTTTAATCCTTGGTAAAATAGGAAGAAACTTTGGTGCTGGTATGAGTGGCGGTATCGCATACATTTACAGAGATGAAAAGTTTGATGATTCAAAATTTAATATGGAAATGATTGATCTGGAAGAAATAAATAATCAAGATGAAGATATAATTTGTAAAATGCTAGAAAATCATTATACTCAGACAAATAGTAAAATTGGAAAAATTATTTTATCAAAATGGCATAGTGAAAAGAATAATTTCGTAAAAGTGATGCCTAAAGAATATAAAATAGCCTTAGAGAAAATTGCACAAGAGAAAATTAATCAACTCATCAATTAAATGGGAAAAGTTAAAGGATTTAAGGAATTTAAAAGAATTGATGAAGAATATCTTCCTGTAAGAAAAAGACTAAAGTCATATAAAGAGTTTACACTGAAACCAAAAGAATCAGAATTAAATTCTCAAGCAGCCAGATGTATGGACTGTGGTGTTCCATTTTGTCACAGTGGTTGTCCGCTTGGAAATTTAATACCCGATTTTAATGATTTAGTATATAATAATAAATGGAAAGAAGCTCTTGATGTATTACACTCTACAAATAACTTTCCTGAATTTACTGGAAGGTTATGTCCTGCTCCATGTGAGTCTGCATGTGTACTTGGTATAATTGATCCTCCTGTATCAATTGAATTAATTGAAAAACACATAGTTGAAAGAGGATTTAAAGAAAAATGGATTGTTCCTAAACCACCACTTGAAAGAACTGGTAAAAAGGTTGCTATCATTGGATCAGGTCCAGCTGGACTTGCAGCAGCTCAACAATTAAATTCCTCTGGTCATAATATTACTGTATTTGAAAGAGATAATAAAATAGGTGGATTACTCAGATATGGTATTCCGGATTTTAAACTTGGTAAAAATATAATTGATAGAAGAGTAAATATATTAACTGAAGAAGGAATAAAATTCAAATGTAATATTGAAATTGGTAAAGAACTTAAGATTCAAGATTTAGAAGATGAGTTTGATGCTATACTTTTAGCTACTGGTTCGACTATTAAAAGAAATCTGGAAATTCCTGGTAATAAATTATCAGGAGTTATTCAGGCTATGGATTTTTTAAGTCATAATAATCAATATGTTGATGGTCAATTAAAAAAGCATTCTGAAAAATTTAATGCAAAAGGAAAAAAGGTTATAGTTATTGGTGGGGGTGACACAGGTTCAGACTGTATAGGAACTTCTAATAGACATGGGGCTAAGGATGTAATTAATTTTGAACTCGCAGGTAAACCTGCTGATGAGAGAACCTCTGAAAATCCTTGGCCATATTGGCCTTTCACTTTAAAAACATCATCATCTCATGAAGAAGGAGTAGAGAGGGAATGGAGTGTGTTAACGAAGAGATTTATCGGAGATAAAGAAGATAATATTATCGGATTAGAAACTGTTAAGGTTGAATTTGATAAAGAAAAGAAAAAGTTTATTGAAATTGAAAATACTACAAAAAGATGGGACTGTGACCTGGTAATACTGGCCCTTGGATTTACTGGGCCAGAAAAAGAACTTCCATCAAAACTAGATATAGAACTGAATGAAAGAGGTAATATATCAGCAAATTCTGAGTATCAAACCAAAAAAAATAATATTTTTACAGCAGGTGATTGTAGAAGAGGCCAATCTCTAATTGTTTGGGCTATTTCTGAAGGAAGAGAAGCTTCATATCATGTAGATAAATACTTGATGGGATCTTCTAATCTTCCAAGAAAGAACTCCCTAGGAGATCTTTAAAAAAATCGCTTGACATAAAAATAGTATGGACTCAAAAAGGATTAAATTCCTGGTTTTTTCTGCTTCTTATCCATATAGAGGTGGAATTTCTGATTCTACTCATTCTTTATGCAATGAGTTGACTAAAAATAATATTGAAACAGAAGTTTGGACTTTTTCTCTTTTATATCCTAATTTTTTATTTCCAGGGAAGACACAATTTAGCAATGAAGTTTATGAACAAAACTTTAAGGTTAAACGTATTATAAACACTATCAGTCCATTTAACTGGATTAAAGTTTCTAAAAAAGTAAATAAAATTAACCCGGAGGTTTTAATTCTTAGATATTGGTCTCCAATACTTTATTTACCATATTTTTTTATTGGTTTATTTTTAAAAAAAAAAATAAAGGTTGTTGGTCTTGTTGATAATTGGGATAATCACGAAAAACTCCCATTTGAAAGATTCTTTAGATATCTATTTATAAGTACATGTAACTATTTTATTTCATTTTCAAAAAATATTGGAAATAAAATTAAACAGTCTACTAATAAAAAAGTTATTTCACTATTCCATCCAATTAACACAAATTTACCAGAACTTATAGATCAAAAAACTGCAAAAAATATCCTAGGTCTTGATCAATCATATTATATATCATTTGTTGGAATTATTAGAGAGTATAAAGGACTGAAGACACTCATTAAAAGTATTAAGTTTTTAAAAAATGAAAATATTAAATTAATCATTGCAGGGGAATTTTATGACCCTATTTATAAATATTTAAAAATTATAAATGAGCTTAATTTAAATGAGAAAATCATAATTGATAATAGATTTTTAGACTCTAAGATGTTAAGAAATTATATATGTGCAAGTGATTTAATTATTCAACCATATACTAAAGCAAGTCAAAGTGGAATTACTCCGATTTGTTATCATTATAATACCCCTATGGTAGTATCAAATATAAATGGATTAAAAGAAATAATTCAAAAAGATAAAAGTGGAGAGATTTTTGATAAAACTCCAAAAAATCTATCTAAAGCTATACTTAAAGGTCTTGAAAAAAAAAGAAATGAAAACTATAAGTCAAATATTAAGAAAAGCAGAGGCAAGTACAGTTGGTTATCATTTATTAAAAAAATTCAAAGTATTTAGATAAGCTCCATAAATAAAAGTCCCATTTACTATCCCAACAAATACTCCAATAAGAATATCAATAGGGTAATGCACACCTAAATATATTCTGCTGTATGATATGAAGAAAGCATAAAGAGCAAATAAAAATATTAATAATTTATTTTTTTTAAATAATAATAAGCCAAAAAATATTGCCAACGAAAAAGAATTTGAAGCATGGGCTGAAAAAAAACCATATTTACCTCCACATGAGTCTTTTACCAATCTAATTGAATCTATAAGTGATTCATTAAAGCAAGGTCTTAACCTCTGAAAAAAATCTTTAGAAATATTAGAAAACTGATCAGAAATAGTCACTAAAATAATTATTGATAATAAAAGATTAATTACAAATGATTTTTTATTAGGTTCAATTGATATATATAACATCAATACTAATAAGTATAAAATAATATTAGCTTCAGGTCTAGAAAGAGAAAGCCAAAAAAAGTCAAAATTAGTGGATCCAAGGCTATTTAAGTATACGAATAGCTCAGTATCAAACTGTAATATTTCTTCAATCATTTATTAATATATTTTTTTTTGAAAGATAATTAAATCTTATAAAGAGAAATAGTGAAGATGAGATAAGACCAACTAGAAGGCCAATCCAAATACCTATCATAGATAGATGAGTGTAGAAACCTAGATAATAAGAGGTTGGAAAACCTAATAAACCATATGAGCAAAATATTATTATAGCGGGTTTATATACATCTTGCATTCCTCTTAAAGAACCTAAAACAACAGCTTGAATTCCGTCAAATATTTGAAAAAATCCAGCCACAATTAATAATTTTGATGCAATACCTAGAACTTCATTTACATCATTTAAATTTGAAGGGTCTGAAGGGTCTAGATAAAGTAATGGTAAATAGTTATTAAATAGAAGAAAGACTACACAAAAAAATAAATCAATTATTATAATTAATATAAGTGTAGATAACGCAACTTCCCTTAGTTTTTTATAATTCATCAAACCTCTTTGATTACCTACTCTAATCATTGCAGCAACTCCAACACCAAGTGCAATCATATATGTCATTGAGGACAAGTTTAAAGCTATTTGATTTGCTGCTTGTGAATTTTTACCAATGAATCCTGACATCCATACAGCAGAGATAAAAAAAGCAACTTCAAAAAAACTATGTAAAGCTGATGGCAAACCTAAATAAAGTATTTTTTTAACTCTTTTAATTTCAATTTTTGAAGGCAAGAATCTTTTGATATAGTTTTTAAGCTTTTTATGAATTTTTAGATAAAAAATTATAAATATCAACATGCAAATTCTTGATATTAGTGTTCCAATAGCCGCTCCTTCAACTCCAAGTTCAGGAAATATCCAAAATCCAAAAATTAAATAATAATTTAAAATTATATTAATTGCATTACCTACTAGTGTAGAATACATTGCTGCTCTTGTAAATGATAGGCCATCAGCAAATTGTCTAAATGATTGAAAGGTAACTATTGTTATCAAAGAAATTGAAACCCAAAATAGATAAGGAGATGCTAATCTCACCACTTCAATTGGTTGATTCATAGAATATAAAAGGTTTCTATTCAGAAATACTGATAAGAAAAGAATAACTCCAAGTGTAAGACATATCATAAAGCTGTGCTCAAATATTCTAGAAATATCTATATCTTTCTTTGCTCCGTCAGCTTCAGCAATTAAAGGTGTTATTGCTTGTGAAAAACCAATACCTATTGACATTGCAATGAAAACAAAACTATTTCCAAGAGAAATTGCAGCCAATTCAGCTGTACCAAGCTGTCCAACCATTACATTATCAATAAATTGAACAAATGTGTGACCTAGCATTCCTATCATAACAGGGTAAGCTAACTTAAGATTATACTTAAATTCTCTTGTATAAATAGAGAATTTATTAAGTATATAGTTCATATTTACAGTTTATAATTATCGATAAGAAAAACTAATGAGGCCATAGCAGCAGCACCTAACTCTAGTTCACGTTTATTAATTTTATCAAAAGTGTCAGAAGCAGCATGATGAAAATCAAAATATCTTTGAGGATCAGGTCTCAAACCAGCAAGTATAACTATTCCATCTTTAAGTGGCCCAATATCTGCACCACTTCCACCTAGAAAAAAATTATTTACTCCGTAGTTCTTAAATAATTCTTCAAATTTTTTTAGTGATTTAAATTCTTTCTCTGATGTATCAAAACTGAAACCTCTAGGAGTAAAACCACCAGCATCAGATTCTAATGCAAAAAAATGCTTTTCATTATTTTTTCTAGCTTCTTGAGCATACTTATTTCCACCTCTTAGTCCATTCTCTTCATTTGCGAATAATACTATTCTAATAGTTCTTTTTGGCACATAATTTAAATTTTTAAAAATTCTTAAAACCTCCATTGACTGAACTATTCCAGCACCATCATCATGACTTCCGTCACCTAAATCCCATGAATCAAGATGCCCTCCAACAACAATTATTTCCTCAGGTTTTTTTGAGCCTTTAATTTCTCCAATTACACTATGAGTTAATACATCAGGATAATTTTTAGAGTTTTGTCTAAAGAAAAACTTTATGTTAGAATTTAATGATAGCATTGAACTTAAAAGTTCTGCGCCATTTGTGCTTATTGCAGCAGCTGGTATTCTTTGATTAAGTTTTAATCCATCGTAATACATAGATCCTGTATGAGGATAATCATCAAGAGTTGTTGTCATAGACCTAACTATAACACCAACAGCTCCAAGTTTTGCAGCTTCAGTTGCACCATTAGTCCTTTGATTTACACTTCCACTATATGCTTGGAATGTATTAATTATTGTATCATCCATTGGACGATTATAAAAAATAATTTTACCACTGACTGAATCCTTTCCTAATTCTCTTAACTCATTAAAACTTTTTACCTCAATAACTCTTGCAGAAATACCAATTGATGGAGTAGAAATTGAACCACCTAGAGCGGCTATTGGAACAGAAATAGTATTACCCGGTGTAGTTTCAATATGAGCATATTCAGGCGCACCTCTCACCCATTTTGGAACCATTACTGGCTGTAGCCAAACAGAATCAAGACCTATTGAATCTAATTCTTCTTTTCCCCACTTTACTGATCTATCATAATTAATTGAGCCTGATAACCTCCCTCCTATTTGATTTGAAAGATAATCAAGCCATTGATATGATTTTCCATTAGATAGAGCTTCATCATATATATTATCAATAAATATTAGATCATTATTAGTAGAATTTTGAGAAAATGATGAAGAAATGCAAACTATTATAAATAGATAGTTGAAGAGTCTCATATAATTATTTTTTTGCTGCAAACAGACTAACATCATCCTTAGTAATGGGATTTCCTCCGAGAATAATTAATCTTTCAATAACATTTCTAAGTTCTCTAATATTCCCTGACCAATTGTATTCCTCAAGAAGTTTTATGGAATCTTTGTCAAACTGTTTTTTTTCTATTCCTTGTTCATTCGATATTAATTTAGAAAAATGTTCAATAAGAGGTGGTATATCATTTTTTCTTTTACTTAATTCTGGAACCTCAACCATAATAACAGCAAGTCTATGGTAAAGATCTTCCCTGAAATTCCCAATATCAATTTCTTTTTTTAAATCCTTATTTGTTGCTGCTATCACTCTTACATCAACACTAATATCTTTTTGACTTCCTACTCTTTGAATCTTGTTTTCTTCAAGAGCTCTTAGTACTTTTGCTTGAGCTGCAAGACTCATATCTCCAATTTCATCTAAAAATAAAGTTCCATTATTAGCAGCCTCAAATTTTCCTTGTCTATCCTTTACTGCAGATGTAAATGAACCTTTTAAATGTCCAAAAAGTTCACTTTCAATTAGCTCTGAGGGAATAGCAGCACAATTTACTTCAACAAAAGGAGATTTACTTCTAGAACTCTTCTGATGAATATTATGGGCAACAAGCTCTTTACCAGTTCCACTTTCACCGGTTATTAGAACTCTTGCCTCTGTTTGAGCAACTTTATCAATAATTGAATGTATCTCCATAATAGATTCAGAATTACCTATCATGTCATACTTCTTTGCAACCTTTTGCCTCAGAATTTTATTTTCAGTTACTAACTCCTTTTTCTCAAGAGCATTTCGAACTGAATTAATTAGTCTATTTAGATCTGGCGGTTTTGATATAAAATCATAAGCTCCAAGTTTCATAGATTCAACTGCAGTTTCAATATTACCATGACCTGTCAACATTATAAATGGAAGTAAAGTATTTATTTTTCTAGTTCTTTGAAGTAAATCAATACCATCAATTATTGGCATTTTTATATCACAAAGAACTAAATCAAATGATTCTTTTTTAATAAGGTCTAGGCCCTTTTTACCATCAGAAGCCTCTTGAATTTCAAAGCTAGAATCTTCTTCTAATAAGATTCTTACAAGAACCCTTCTTATTGGTTCCTCATCTTCAATTATAAGGATTTTACTCATTTCTCATTGAATTAGATGCTCTAAGATAAAATTAATTATGCAAACATATCTCTAACTTTTTCAAAAAAGGATTTATCAGATTTCTTTGGATTGGGTTTAAAATTGTCATCATCTAACATTTCTTTAAAAAAATCTTTTTGTTTTCTATTAAGAGTTTTAGGTGTCCATATGTTGACATGTACCAGCAGGTCACCCTTTGAGTAACCATTCAAATCAGGAATACCTTTATTTTTAAGTCTTAAAGTCTTACCTGATTGAATTCCTGACTCTAGTTTAATTCTTACTTTACCATCAATAAGATGAATATCCTTTGATATTCCAAGAGCAGCCTCAGATATGCTTATATATAGATCATAGTGAAGGTGCTTGCCATCTCTTGTAAATGAATCGTCTTCAGATTCCTCAATTAATACAATAAGATCTCCAGAAATTCCACTTGGATTATTGGAATCATTACCCTTATTTGAAACTTTTAACTGCATACCTTCTTCAACACCTGCAGGAATTTTTATTGAAACTGTTTCTTCGGAATTTAACATACCATTAGAGTCTGTACCTTGACCTCTTGAAATTATTGATTGACCCGAACCACCACATGAAGGACATACAGATGATGACTGCATTCTTCCTAGAATTGTGTTTGTAACTCTTGTTACTTGACCAGTTCCATTACATGTAGTACATGT